>OJQX01000025.1_pt1 | contig 121402 bp, 108 predicted proteins | sample 1599031 | NCBI WGS metagenome assembly OJQX01 (sample SAMN03922513, study PRJEB24848) | human gut metagenome | isolation source: stool sample | host: Homo sapiens | place: Germany | collected 2010-02 | reverse complement strand
TCGAATTAAACCACATACTCCACTGCTTGTGCGGGCCCCCGTCAATTCCTTTGAGTTTCAACCTTGCGGTCGTACTCCCCAGGTGGAATACTTATTGTGTTAACTGCGGCACGGAAGGGGTCAGTCCTCCCACACCTAGTATTCATCGTTTACAGCGTGGACTACCAGGGTATCTAATCCTGTTTGCTCCCCACGCTTTCGCGCCTCAGCGTCAGTTGTCGTCCAGCAAGCCGCCTTCGCCACTGGTGTTCCTCCTAATATCTACGCATTTCACCGCTACACTAGGAATTCCGCTTGCCTCTCCGATACTCAAGGGATACAGTTTTGAGAGCAGTTCATGGGTTGAGCCCATGGATTTCACTCCCAACTTGCATCTCCGCCTACACGCCCTTTACACCCAGTAAATCCGGACAACGCTTGCAACCTACGTATTACCGCGGCTGCTGGCACGTAGTTAGCCGTTGCTTTTTCTCCAGGTACCGTCACGTCCTTCGTCCCTGGTAAAAGAAGTTTACAACCCGAAGGCCTTCTTCCTTCACGCGGCGTTGCTGGGTCAGGGTTTCCCCCATTGCCCAATATTCCCCACTGCTGCCTCCCGTAGGAGTCTGGGCCGTATCTCAGTCCCAATGTGGCCGTTCATCCTCTCAGACCGGCTACTGATCGTCGCCTTGGTGAGCCGTTACCTCACCAACTAGCTAATCAGACGCGAGGCCATCTTTCAGCACATAAAGCTTTGACTTTTAAGGGATGTCCCCCAAAAGTGTCATGCGGTATTAGCAGTCGTTTCCAACTGTTGTCCCCCACTGAAAGGCAGGTTCCTCACGCGTTACTCACCCGTTCGCCACTAAAGTTAAAACCGAAGCTCTAACTTCCGTTCGACTTGCATGTGTTAGGCACGCCGCCAGCGTTCGTCCTGAGCCAGGATCAAACTCTCAAAAATTTGTATCTTAAACTCCGAAGAGCCTAAAATCAAGTTTCTGAATAATTCGCTTCTAGCATCTATTACTCAAGAATTTTCGTTGGCTGTTTTTTCGCTTACGCTTAAACAATCCATTTATTGTCCAAGGTGTCTTTTATAATCGTCTGCGTTATTCAATTTACAAGATACAGCTGTTCGTTTTGCGTTCACATTCGTCCCGCAGCGAACTTTTATATGTTAGCACAACTTCTTCCCTTTGTCAAGAACTTTTTCCAAATTCTTACAAAGTTTTTTGTGCGCCGCCCTCGTGGACAGCTTGCTTATAATACCATCCAAAGTTCGCTTTGTCAAGGGTTTTTTACATTTTTGGCCGTCTTTTTTATTGTTTTCTACTCAGAGACGACCGTCTCTGGAGGAAAGATTGTTGCTGATCTCCGTCAGGGCGTCCCCTGCGTCAATGCTGGTTTCGTCCTGCATTGCCAGATCTCCCAGACTGACCATGCCGCAAAGCCTGCCGTTCTCCATGACGGGCAGCCTTCTGATCTGTTCCCTGCCCATCAGCCCCGCCGCAAGGGCGACCTCCATGTCCGGCCGAGCGGTGATCACCTTCGCCGTCATCACGTCCCGGACGGGCGTGGACGAGGCCGACCGTCCGGCGGCCAGACACCGGGTGACGATGTCCCGGTCGGTGACCAGGCCGCACAGTCTTCCGTCGCTGCCGCACACGGGCAGCGCCCCAATATTGTAGCGGTCAAGCGTCCGCGCCGCCACCGCCACGGATTCCTCCGGATTGATCCGGATGACCGGATTTGTCATAACATCCCGCAATTTCATTGTCATTCCTCCTTTTGGACGGAGTATTGACATGTTTTCGGCGGTCTATTCCTTATATACAGAAAATACGGGAGAGCCGGCGGCTCTCCCGTACATAATTTTATGGAATTATTCCTTCACCAACAGCTCCGCGATCTGGATGGCGTTGGTAGCGGCGCCCTTGCGGACCTGATCGCCGCAGCACCACAGGCACAGGCCGTTGTCGTCCGTCAGGTCGGGACGGATACGGCCGACGAACACAATATCCTGATCGGAGGTGTCCAGCGGCATGGGGTACTGCTTGTTTTTCAGGTCGTCCACCAGCTTGCAGCCGGGAGCCTTGGCGATGACCTCCCGTGCCTGCTCCACGGTGACCGGCACATCAAAGTGGCAGCTGACGGAAATGGAGTGGCTGCGCACAACAGGAACGCGGACGCAGGTGCAGCTGACCTTCAGCTCCGGCAGGTGCATGATCTTGCGGCCTTCGTTCTGCATCTTCATTTCTTCGCTGGTGTAGCCCTCGAACTGCTCGCCGCCGATCTGGGGGATCAGGTTGAAGGCGATCTGGTGGGAAAACACCTTCGGCTCGTAGGTCTTCCCCTCCCGCAGTGCCTCCACCTCATTCATCAGTTCAATGGGGCCGCCCGCGCCAGCGCCGGAAACCGCCTGATACGTGGAAGCGGTCATGGTGCGGATGGGGGCGATGGTATTCAGGGCGTTTACCGCCGTAACGGTGATGATGGTGGAGCAGTTGGGGTTGGAAATAACGCCCTTGTGGTTCTTCACGTCCTCAGGGTTGACCTCCGGCACGATCAGCGGCACCTCAGGATTCAGGCGGAACGCGGAGGAATTGTCCACGAACACCGCGCCGGAGGCCACGATCGCAGGAGCAAACTTCTTGGCGATGTCATTTTCCGCCGCGCCCAGAACGATGTCCACGCCCTTGAATGCTGTGTCGGCGGCTTCCTGAATGGTCACGTCCTCGCCGTGAAACTTCACGGTCTTGCCCGCGCTCCGGGCAGAGGCCAGCGGGACCAGCTTCCCAACGGGGAAATTGCGCTCCTGCAAAACTTTAATCATTTCCTGTCCCACAGCGCCGGTCGCGCCCAGGACGGCTACAGTATAGGTTTTCATATTTTCATTCCTCCCACACATTACTTTACGAAGCTGTTGTACAGAACCCGGATGGCTTCCTTGAAGTCCTTGTTGTCCACGCCGAAGATGATGTTCAATTCGTCAGGACCCTGGTTGATCATACGGATGTTGATGCCGCTTTCGCCCAGCGCCTTGAAGATCCGGCCGGAAATGCCGGGACGGAAGGCCATCTTCCGGCCGACGGCGGCGACCACGGCAATGTGGTGGTGGACGTCCAGCGTATCCGGCTGGGCTTCCTTTTTGATCTCCGCCATGATGGTGTACAGCTCCTTCTCCACCGCGGCGGTGGGAAGCACGACGGACACGTTGTCAATGCCGTTGGGAACGTAGTCCACGGAAATGTTATGCCGTTCCAGCACCGACAGAACTCTGCGCAGGACGCCGACCTGATTGCTCATGCCCCGCTTGGTCAGAGAGATGATGGAAAAGTCCTTTTTGCCCGTAATGCCGGTGATGAACCGGTCGGGGTCAACGTCCCCGGAGAAGGACTCCTGAATCATGGTGCCGGGGGCGTCCGGGTCGTTGGTGTTGCGGATGTTGACGGGGATGTTCTTCTCCCGCACCGGGAAAATGGAATCCTCGTGAAGCACCTGGGCGCCGGAATAGCTCAGCTCCCGAAGCTCGTCGTAGGTGACTTCCGGGATAGCCTGAGGATCGTCCACGATCCGGGGGTCGGCCATGAGAATGCCGGACACGTCCGTCCAGTTCTCGTACACGTCCGCGTCCAGCGCCGCCGCCGCCAGCGCGCCGGTGATGTCGCTGCCGCCCCGGGAGAAGGTATGGATGGCGCCGTCGGGCATGGCGCCGTAGAAGCCGGGGATCACCGCGCCGTAGCCAAGCAGCACCTGGTTGCGCAGCGCCTTGTAGGACGCCTCCCGGTTCACGGTGCCGTCCATGTTGAACATCACCCAGTCAGCCGCGTCCACGAACTGGAAGCCAAGATAAGCCGCCATCAGCTTGGCGGAGAAATACTCGCCCCGGCTGACCAGCTCCTCCTGGGTCACTTCCTTCGCGTCGATGCGCTTTTTCAGAGCCTCCAGCTCCGGCTCCAGCGCCAGATCAAGCCCCAGCTCATCCCGGATATCCAGGTAACGGGAGGCAATCATGTCAAAAATGCTGCTGCAATCCACGCCGTACTGGACGTGGGCATAGCACAGATAGAGAAGGTCGGTCAGCTTATGGTCATTGCCGAACCGCTTGCCCGCGGCGGAGACCACCACGACCCGGCGCTCCGGGTCGGCCAGAAGAATATCCCGTACCTTGCGGTACTGGCCGGCATCCGCCATGGAGCTGCCGCCGAATTTGACTACTTTCATTTTCTGTTCCTCTCTGTCACTCTCAGTCATCCGCGAATTGCCGCGGCGAATACGTTGGGATTCTCTTTCAGCCATGCGTGCATTGCGGCAACGGATACCGGCGCGGTCACCGCCGCGCTGCCCCAATACTCCTTTGTCTCGCCGTTCCAGTTACCGCGAACGTACCATGTCAGCTTCTCGTCGTTCACAGCCGCCGCATGGCCGCCGTAGGGGGCGTAGAAGCCCTTCCCGGCAAGAACGTCCACAAGATCCTGCACCACATTGTATGCGGTGGGGTACCGGCCTGCGCCCTGACCGAAGAAGCTCATGCGCTGGGAGGTCTCGCCGACGAAGGTGATTAAATTGTAGTTCATTGGAACGGCGGCTTCCGGCTCGCCATCTTTGACCAGCGTGGGCTGGACGTAGGCGCTGATGACGCCGTTTTCCCGCTTGCCCGTGGCGATCAGCTTGCACACAAGGCCGTGGGCTTTGAAGTTCTCCACGTCTTCGGCCTTGATATTGCGAATGCCCGCCACGGGGACGGTTCCCTTATCCAGACTCACGCCGAAGGCAATGTTGGCGGACAGAATGGCCTTGTGCCATGTGTCGATGCCGTCCACGTCGGTGGAGGGGTCGGCTTCGGCGTAGCCCAGCGCCTGCGCCTGTTTCAGTACATCGTCGTAATTGAGGTCCTGACGGGTCATGTTGTCGAGAATATAGTTGCAGGTGCCGTTCATGATGCCGCCGACCTCCCGGATGCTCTGCACCCGGCGGGCGCGTTCCAGCTCGGAAAGCCAGCCGATGCCGCCGCCCACGGCTGCGGTGCAGCGGAAGCAGACGCCCTTTTCCTGCACCAGCGGCAGCAGCTCGTCATAGAAGGTGCATACCAGCGCCTTGTTGGCAGTTACCACATTTTTCCCCGCCTCAATGGCGGCGCGTACATAGTCGTAAGCAGGGTGCAACCCGCCCATGACCTCCACCACGGTGTCGATGCTGTCGTCCTCCACAATGTCCCGGATGTCCCGGACGGTCTTCGCGTCGGGAAGCTGCATATCCTCCCGGCGCAGAACCTTGACGACCTGCATATCGTCTCTGCCCCGGGTAAGCTCATACACGCCCCGGCCGACGACACCGAAGCCCAGCAATCCGATCTTCATCAAATCATCCCCCGTTTTGTCTGTATGTGCGGTGATTTTTGGTCAGTGTGTAAAAACGGATGTGTCCATCCCGAAAACACTTGCTTTTTGTCGGAAAACAGTATATCATATACCTGCTCAAATTTCAACCACGCCAAAAAGCCAAGGTTTTCCCGGTATTCCCAAACTTTTTGTGCAATTAGCAAAGAATCGATCACAGGAGGATATTATGCTCTATCATTCCACCCGGAGCGAAGCCCACTTTGTGGACAGCGCCGAGGCCGTGCTGGAGGGTCTTGCCCCCGACGGCGGCCTGTATATGCCCGAGAGCATTCCCGCGTTTGACTGGCAGGCTTGCCTGCGGGGCAGCTCTACGGAAATGTCCGCGAAAATTCTTGCCGCCCTGCTGCCGGATATTCCCGATATGGATACGCTGGTTCGCCGCGCCTATCAGGGGAAATTTGAAACCGAAGATCTGACCCCCACCGTTTCCGTAGGCGGTTATTCCGTGCTGGAGCTGTTCCGGGGGCCTACATCCGCTTTTAAGGACGTGGCGCTTTCCATGCTGCCCCAGCTGCTCACCGCCGCGAAGGCCGTCAAGGGGATGGAAAAGGACATTCTGATTCTCACCGCCACCTCCGGCGACACCGGCAAGGCCGCTCTGGAGGGCTTCCGGGACGTGCCCGGGGTGCGCATCTGCGTATTTTATCCCGACGGCGGCGTCTCTCAGGTGCAGCGCGCCCAGATGGTGACCCAGGAGGGCGGCAACGTGGCCGTCTCGGCCGTCCGGGGCAACTTTGACGACGCCCAGACCGGTGTGAAGAATATTTTCGCCGCCTGTCAGGGCCGGGAGCTGCCCTACGCCCTGTCCAGCGCCAACTCCATCAATATCGGCCGTCTCGCGCCCCAGATCATGTACTATTTCCGCTCCTACCGCGACCTGCTGGACGCCGGGAAGATCAAACTGGGCGACGAGGTCAACTACTCCGTCCCCACCGGCAACTTCGGCGACATTCTGGCGGGGTACCTGGCCAAGCGGCTGGGTCTGCCCGTGGGGAAGCTGATCTGCGCCTCCAACGCCAATAACGTCCTCACCGACTTCATCCGCACCGGCGTTTACGACAAACGCCGTCCCCTGCTGAAGACCACCTCCCCCTCCATGGACATTCTGGTGTCCTCCAACTTGGAGCGGCTGCTGTACCTGCTGTCCGGAGACACCGCGCTGGTGTCCGGGCTGATGAACAGCCTGAACCGGGAGGGCGTTTACACCGCCCCCGGCGCACTGCTGGAACAAATCCAGAAGAAATTCTGGGCTGCCTACTGCGACGACGCCAAAGCGCAGGAGATCATGGGCCGGGTCTACCGGGATTGGGGCTATCTGTGCGATCCCCACACCGCTTCCGGCTGGGCTGCGGCGGAGGAATACGTCTCCCAGACCGGCGACAATCGTCCCATGGTGGTGCTGTCCACCGCGTCTCCCTACAAGTTCCCCGCGGCGGTTCTCGCCGCCGTGGGCGGCGATACCTCCGGCAGCGAGTTCGACCAGATGGCGCGGCTGTCCGCCATGACGGGTGTGCTCATCCCCAAGAATCTGGCGGGCCTGCAGGGCAAGCCCGAGCGCCACACCGGCGTCATCAACAAGGAAGACATGCTGGACTACGTCCTGCATCTGTAAGCCGACAGGAGAAGCTGCATGAAACGAGTTACCATCCGCGTTCCCGCCACCACCGCGAACCTCGGCCCCGGGTTTGACGCCTTCGGCTGTGCCCTGAGCCTGTACACCGACGTTACCTTTGAAGAAACCGACTCCGGTCTGGAGATCACCGGCTGCGACGAAGCCTATACAGGCCCTGACAATCTGGCCTACACCGCCTACTGCGCCGTGCTGGGCACCTTAAGCGAGGAAGTCCGGGGCGTGAAGATCCACATCGACGCCCACATTCCCATCTGCCGGGGACTCGGTTCCTCCGCCGCACTGCTGGTGGCCGGCGCCATGGGCGCAAACGTCCTGCGGGGCAATAAGCTCTCCACACAGGGCCTGCTCAACATCACAAACGCCATGGAAGGGCATCCGGACAATCTGGCGCCCGCTTTCCTCGGCGGCCTCACCGCGTCCATGGTGGACGGCGGTCTGCCGGTGAGCGTCAGCTTTCCCCTCCACGCCGGGTGGGAATTTCTGGTCCTCATTCCGGATTTCACCCTGTCCACTCCCCTCGCCCGTTCCGTTCTGCCGGAGCAGGTCAACCGCCGGGACGCCATTTACAACATCTCCCACGGCGCGCTGGTGCTCAAGGCGCTGGAGCTTGGGGACGAGAAGCTGCTGCGCACCGCCATGCAGGACAGGCTTCACCAGAACTACCGGAAAAAGCTGATTCCGGACTACGAAAAAATCGAGGCGCTGGTGCGCACCGTCGGCGCGGCCTTCTGTCTTTCCGGCGCAGGCCCCACTCTTTTGTGCATCACCCGCAACCCCGGGCTGGAAGAGAAGCTCGCCAAAAAGCTGGACAGCATCACGGAGCATCACTGGCAGATGCTGCCCCTGCACGTGGAATTTGAGGGCGCACACGTCCTCAAGGCCGAATAAGACAAAAACTTCGTATGACTTTTACACATCATACGAAGTTTTTCTTTTTAAACACCCAGCAGGAGCTTCGCAAACAGGAAATACACCAGCAAGCTCAGGGCGTCCACGATGGTCGTGATAAAGGGGCTTGCCATCACCGCCGGGTCAAAGCCCAGACGCTTGGCAAACAGAGGCAGCGTGCAGCCGACGAACTTGGCAAGGATGACCGTCACACAAAGCGTCAGGCACACCACGCCGTTGACCAGCAGACTGATGCTCTCGTTGCCCATCAGCAGCCGATCGACCAGCAGAATTTTCAGGAAGCAGGCAGCTGCCAGCGCCGCGCCGCAGAGCACTGCCGTGCGGGCTTCCTTCCACATCACCCGGAACAGGTCGGTAAAATGCAGCTCGTCCAGACTCAGGGCACGGATGACGGTCACGGAGGACTGAGAACCACAGTTACCGCCGGTATCCATCAGCATGGGGATAAAGGCGGTCAGCACCGGGAGCAAACTCAGGGCATCCTCAAAAGAGGTAATGATCATCCCCGTAAAGGTAGCGGAGACCATCAAAAGCATCAGCCACGGGATCCGGTGCTTGAACAGATCGAAGGGCGTACTCTTGAGGTAGGTCTTCTCCGAAGGGGTCATAGCGGCCATGATTTCCATGTCCTCGGTGGCCGCGTCCTGCATGACGTCCATGGCGTCGTCGAAGGTGACGATACCCACCATCCGGTTCTCCCCGTCCACCACGGGCAGGGCTATGAAGTTATATTTGGAAAGGGTCGCCGCCACTTCTTCCTGGTCGGTCTGGGTGGTGACCGAGATCAGGTTCGTTTCCATGATGTCTTCGATCTTGGTCTCGTCGTCCGCGGCCAGCAGAAGATCCTTTACCGTCACAAGACCGATGAGCGTCCTGTCCTTTTCCGTAACGTAGCAGGTGTAAATGGTCTCCTTATCCACGCCCTGACGTCGGATGCGGAGAATGGCCTCCTCCACGGTCATGTGGGGGCGCAGGGAGACGTATTCCGTGGTCATGATGGAACCGGCGGAATCTTCGGGGTAACGCAAAATCTGATTGATAGAGCTGCGCATTTCCGGGTCGGCGTGCTTTAAGATACGCTGCACCACGTTCGCGGGCATTTCCTCGACGATATCCGCCGCGTCGTCCACGTACAGCTCGTCCAGAACTTCCTTCAGCTCGTTGTCGGAGAAGCCCCGGATGAGAAGCTCTTTGGCCTCCGGCTCCATTTCCACGAAGGTCTCCGCCGCCTGTTCCTTGGGAAGCAGGCGGAACATGAGGGGGATCTGTTTTTCGTCCAGCCCGTCAAAAAGTCCGGCGACATCCATCGGATTCATGGTCGTAAGGATATCCCGGAGAGTTGCATATTTTTTCTCCTCCAGCAGCTTCAGGAGGGCTTTTTCCACAATTTCAAAACGCTCTGCCATTCGTAATTCCTCCTATTCATTTATTTGTGAGATGAATAGGCAATTTACGCAGACAAGAGATTACAGACTCACCCGGACGGCAAGCCGCACTCTACTTCGTCCAGGTATATTGCCGTTGCCGCCAGCGTCCAAGAGAATCCCTCCTTTGAAGTCACAGTTTCTCTTATTTTACCCATCTTTGACGGAAATGTCAACCTTGACGGAAAGAAGTTGGGATAGTAAAATGAAAATATATCGCTTTTACTATCCGCCGGCCGCACCGGCGGAAAAAAGGAGGAATTCCCATGCTCCGGATTGCCGCTGAGGAAGACGTAAGCGCCATGCTTGCCATTTACCGGCCTTACGTTCTGACCTCTACCGCCACCTTTGAATATGACCCACCCAGCGAAGAAGAATTCCTGCGCCGCTACCACGACATCACTGCCCAGTTTCCGTGGCTTCTCTGGGAGGAAGACGGGCAGATTCTCGGCTATGCCTATGCAAGTCTGCCCTTTACCCGGGCGGCATATGCCTGGTGCGCCGAACCCACCATTTATCTCAAATCTCAGGCACGGGGAAAGGGCATCGGAAAAGCGCTGTACGACGCGCTGGAAGCGATCCTTGACGCCCAGGGGTATTGCCTTCTTTACTCCCTCGTCTGCGGGGAAAATGAGAACTCCATGCGCTTCCACGAGAAACGCGGCTACCGCACCGTCGCTCATTTCCCGGCCTGCGGCTTCAAGTTTGGCAGGTGGCTTGACCTCAACTGGATGGAAAAGCGGCTGAAGGGCGTCGATACCCCCGGCGGCGTCCCCGTCCCATGGCAGGCCGTTATGCAAAACGCAGAATTCATTCACCAATATTTAGATAATTTTTCCCTTTCCTAATCAGGGAAAATATGATATTTTATCAGAGTGGATAGATGTCCCCAAACATCTGCGCAAAACCGAGAGAAGCACTAACGAATCTCCGGGTCAACGGGAGATTCTCAAAAAATCTACATAAGGAGCTGTGACCATGTATTTTCAGAAAAAGCGCGTAATCGCGATGCTGCTTGCCGGCGGACAGGGCAGCCGGCTTAAGGTTCTGACGGAGAAAACCGCCAAGCCTGCCGTTCCCTTCGGCGGCAAATACCGTATCATCGATTTTCCTTTGAGCAACTGTGTCAACTCCGGCATCGACACCGTGGGTATTCTGACCCAGTATCAGCCTCTGGAGCTGAATGAGTATATCGGCAACGGCCAGCCCTGGAATCTGAACAAGACCCATTCCTGCGCGCAGGTTCTGCCCCCCTATGAGCGTCACGACAAGAAATCCGGCTGGTACAAGGGTACCGCCAACGCCATTTATCAGAACATCGACTTCGTGGACCGCTTCAACCCCGACTACGTGGTCATTCTCTCCGGCGACCACATCTACAAGATGGACTACGCCGCCATGGTGGCCTACCACGAAAAGCATAAGGCTTCCTGCACCATCGCCGTGCGCAGCGTCCCTCTGGCGGAGGCTTCCCGCTTCGGTATCCTGAACACCAACCCCGACAACACCATTTACGAATTCGAGGAAAAGCCCGCCAAGCCCAAGTCCACCAACGCTTCCATGGGCATTTACTGCTTCAACTGGCAGGTACTGCGGGACGCCCTGATCGCTGACGAGGAAAACCCCAGCTCCGCCAACGATTTCGGCAAGAACATCATTCCGAGCCTGCTGGCCGACGGTCACAAGATGATGGCCTACCCCTTCGACGGCTACTGGAAAGACGTGGGAACCATCGATTCTCTGTGGGAAGCCAACATGGATCTGCTGGGCAAGGAACCTGCCTTCCAGCTCCGGGGCGACAAGCGCTCCACCATCTACGCCCGCAACTCCGCCATGCCGTCCTCCTACATTGACGAGCAGGCCGAGATTGTCAACGCCTTCGTGGCCGAAGGCTCCGAGGTCTACGGCACCGTCCACCACAGCATCATCTCCATCGGCTGTACCATCGGCGAGGGTGCGCTGGTAGAGGACAGCGTCGTCATGCCCGGCGTGGTCATCGAGTCCGGCGCCATCGTCCGCCACGCCATTCTGGGCGAGGACTCCAAGGTCTGCAAGAACGCCATCGTGGGCGGCGCTTACGCCGACGGGGAAAAGAAAAAGATCAGCGTCACGTCCAAGGGCGCTGTCGTCGAAGCCAACACCGTGCTGAAGCCCGGTGACATGCTGTAACAGGAGGAAAAATGCAATGAACGTAACCGGTATTGTATTTACCAACGACGCAAGCCTTGGTGAGCTGACCACCAAGCGCACCATGGCCTCCCTGCCCTTCGGCGGCCGCTACCGTCAGGTAGACTGGGCGCTGTCCAATCTGGCCTGCGCCGGTGTCCGACACATCGGCATCATCTCCCGCCACAACTTCCAGTCCCTGATGAACCACATCGGCGACGGTGAGGAATGGGGTCTGGAGCTGGAAGAAGGCGGTCTGGAATTTCTGACTCCCTACGCCCAGTCCGAAGTCCACCGCTACCGGGGCAAGCTGGAGTCTCTCGCCAGCGCCATGGACTTCCTCGCCTACGGCTCTGATGACGAGCTGGTCATCATGACCGACTCTGCCATTCTCTCCAACATCGACCTGACCAAGGTCATCGCCGCCCATGTCAAGAGCAGCCGGAACATCACCGTGGTCACCAAGGCCGGTATCTGCAACGGGGAAAAGATGATTGATCTGGCCATGAAGCTGGACGGGAAAGGCAACGTGACCGACATGCTGGTGGACTTTGCCGCCCCCGCCGATTATGTCGCTTCCATGGACATCTTCGTGGTGGACAAGAAGTGGCTCATGCAGCAGACCAGAGAAATGATCGCCCGGGACAAGTTCCACATGGATCGCGACCTCGTTCTGGGCGGCTGGCAGCGGGGCAAGGTCTCCGTCAACGTCTACCAGTTCGACGGTGCCGCCCTGTACAACGAGTCCGTGGAGGAATATTTCAAAAACTCCATGGCGCTCATCGACCGGGACATCCGCCACGACATGTTCGGCGGCAATCATCCCATCTATACCAAGGTTCGTGACCGTGTCCCTACCTACTACGGCGAGGAATGCCAGATCGCCAACTGTCTGGCGGCCGACGGCTGTATGCTGGAGGGCAACGTCAAGGAAAGCATTCTGTTCCGGCAGGTCACCATCGCCCCGGGCGCGGACGTGGAAAACTGCGTCATTATGAACGACTCCGTGGTGGGCGAGGGCGCGGAACTGAAATACGTCATTCTGGACAAGGACGTCACCGTCACCCCGGGGGCAAAGCTCATTGGGACAAAGAAGAGTCCTGTCATCGTCAAGAGGGGGGAAACCGTATGAAAATTGCCATCTGTGCCTCTGAGGGCGCACCCTATGCCAAGTCCGGCGGACTGGGCGACGTGATGGAGGCTCTGCCCTCCGCCCTGGCTCGCATTGCGGGCAACGAGGTCGTTCTGTTTCTGCCCTACTACCACAAAATCAAAACCAACACCGCCTACATGGTGGAGCGGGTGGCCGAGATCCGGGTGCAGCTGGGCTGGCGGCAGCAATACTGCGGCATCATGAAGCTGACCAACCGAAATGACGGCGTGCAGGTCTATTTCCTGGACAATGATTATTACTTCGGTGCCCGCACCGGCGCGATTTACGGGGACATGGACGACGGCGAGCGCTTCGCCTTCTTCTCCCGGGGCTGTCTGGACGCCATGATCGCCCTGAACTTCATCCCCGAAATCATCCAGTGCAACGACTGGCAGACCGCCTGCATTCCCATTTATCTCAAGGCCATGTACCACGGCGCCTTCTATAAGACCCGCTGCATGTACACCATCCACAACATCGAATATCAGGGCTGGGCAAACGCCGGGTTCTTTGACGATGTGCTGGGACTTCCCTGGGAGTACCGTTCCACCCTGGACATGAGCAACTCCGTCAACGTGATGAAGGGTGCCATCGAGACCGCCGACCTTGTGACCACCGTGTCCGAGACCTATGCCCGGGAGCTGATGTATCCCTACTATGCCCACGGTCTGGACAGCGTCCTTGCGGGCAACGCCTGGAAGCTCACCGGCATCACCAACGGCATCGACGTGAACACCTTCAACCCGGAGACCGATCCCGCGCTCCCCGCCCACTACAATGCCGAGACCTTCGTAGAAGGCAAGGCCGCCGTGAAGGCCGCCCTGCAAAAGGAAGTGGGTCTGCCCGTCAAGCCCGACGTGCCGCTGATGGTCATGGTCACCCGGCTGGCCAGTCACAAGGGGCTTGACCTGCTGTGCTACATTGCCCGACGGCTGATATGGGAGGAGGACGCCCAGCTGCTGATCCTCGGCACCGGCGAAGCCCAGTACGAGAGCTTCTTCAAAGACCTTGCGAATCAGTTCCCCGATCAGGTTTCCGCCCAGATCACCTTCAATCTGGGGCTTGCCGCCCGGATTTACGCCGGCGGCGACATTTACCTGATGCCCTCCAAGTCCGAGCCCTGCGGCCTGAGCCAGATGAATGCCATGCGCTACGGCACCGTCCCCGTGGTTCACGCCACCGGCGGCCTGAAGGACACCGTTCCTCCCGCCGACGAGAACGGCGAGGGTGGTCTTGGCTTCACCTTCCAGAGCTACAACGCCGACGACTTCTTCGCTTCGCTGAAGCGCTGCCTCGGCCTGTACAATCACAACCGGGAAGCCTTCCGCGCCCTGCAGAAGCGGGACATGGAAAAAGATTTCAGCTGGGACGTCCCCGCCGGACGGTACATGGAGCAGTTCCGGAATATGCTGAGCTGGTAAAGCGCCTTATAACGCAGCAAATCCACCGTATGGCCGCGGCCATACGGTGGATTTTCCGTGTTTTCTCCAAACAGCGTTTTATTCCTGCCGCCATGTCATTTCATAATCCTTTTCGCCGGTTGCTTCATCCATTCCTTCCCGCAGAATTTTGAAGCCCTCCCTTTGGTAAAAACGAATCGCCCGTGTGTTCTTCTGGTACACATTCAACTGCAGTTCCGTCTTTTTTGTTTTTACAAAGTCCAGCAGCCGCTTCCCTATGCCCCGCGACTGCATTTCACCGGAAACAAAAATGCCTTCGATATATTCCCCGTTCAGCCCTATAAAGCCCCATATTTCCCGGTCATTTTCGTAAACATAGACTTCTGCCCGGGGCAGCATTTCTTTTACCGGGGCAAAGTTGCTTTTCCAATACTGTGGGGAAATAAAGCAGTGCGCCCTCAGATTGGCGTCCAGCCATATACCGGCTACCCTGTCCATATCTGCATTTTGCAATTTTCTTATCATCATTCATTCTCCTATCTTCCCGTCCAGTACAGTATACCAGAAAAACCGGGAAAGTCCATCCTTCATCCAAAAAGGCATGGGTTTCTCAAGCGCTTTCCCAAAATATCTTTCTCCCACGCTTCCCTTTTCCGGAAAAATGGTTTATAATGGACAGAACGAGTTTATCATGAGGAGACCGCCATGAGAATCCTTTACGACAGCAAGCAGCCCCAGTTCAAGACCCCCTTCGGCACCCTGACGCCGGGGCAGGTCTGCACCCTGCATATCCATATTCCCACCTCCGTCCTGACGACGAAGGTCACCTGCGTCTTTAATCATGAGGACGGCTCATGGGCGCAGAACGCCGTTCTGGCATTCCAGATGAAAAAGGGCGCGTATGACGTTTTTGAGGGGCAGTTTTCCATCCCCTGCCCCGGCCTGTTTTTCTACTATTTTGTTATTGATACCCATGGCGGCAGCTTCCGCCTGTTCAAGCAGGGGGACGACACCAACATGGAAGCCGGGGACCTCTGGCAGCTGAGCTGCATCCCCGCCGACTTCACCACCCCGGACTGGGCGAAGGGCGCAACCATCTATCAGGTTTTCCCCGACCGTTTTTACGCCAGCGGAAGGGCCGATGTGACCGGGAAGCTGAAGCCCTACACCATCCACAAAAACTGGTACGACGAAGTGGACTGGAAGCCCACCCCCGATGGGCAGGTGCTGAACAACGACTTTTTCGGCGGCAATTTCCGGGGCATTACCGAAAAAATGGACTATATTGCCGGGCTCGGCGTGACCATTCTCTATCTGAACCCCATTTCCAAGAGCTTCTCCAGCCACCGCTACGACACCGGCGACTACAAGACCCCCGACCCCCTTCTCGGCACCGAGGCGGATTTTGCCGCCCTCTGCGACGCGGCCCACGCCCGGGGCATCCGGGTCATTCTGGACGGCGTGTATTCCCACACCGGCTCCAACAGCCTGTATTTCAACCGGGAGGGCGCATTCCCATCCGTGGGCGCGTACAATTCCAAGGAATCCCCCTATTACAGCTGGTACACCTTCTACAACTGGCCGAACGTCTATCATTCCTGGTGGGACTTTGACACTCTGCCCACGGTGAACAAAATGGACCCCGCTTTCGTCCGCTACATCATCACGGACGAAGATAGCGTGATCGCCCATTGGCTGCGGCTGGGGGCGGATGGCTACCGGCTGGATGTGGCGGACGAGCTGCCTGACGAATTCATCAAGCTTCTCCGCAACCGCATCAAGGAACTGAATCCCGACGCCCTGCTTCTGGGCGAGGTGTGGGAGGACGCGTCCAACAAATGCGCCTACGGCAAGCGCCGCACCTACTTTACCGGCGGCGAACTGGACAGCGTGATGAATTACCCCTTCCGCACGGCCATTGTGAACTTCGTCAGGAATCTGGACGGCGGCCGGGGCTTTAAGGAAACCGTGATGTCCATTATGGAAAACTACCCGCCCCAAGTGGCGGCCTGCAACATGAATCTGCTGGGCACCCACGACACCCCCCGCATTCTCACCGCGCTGGTGGACGATTTTGACGGTTCCCGGGAAGAAAAGGCCAAGCGCCATCTGTCCCGGAACCTGCTGCCGGTGGCCGTGGAGCGGCTGCAGATGGCCTCCTTCCTGCAATACACCCTGCCGGGCAGCCCCAGCCTGTACTACGCCGACGAGGCCGGGATGGAGGGCTACCGCGACCCCTTCAACCGCCGCACCTACCCATGGGGGCGGGAGGACCCGGAGCTTCTGGCCCATTTCCGCCGTCTGGGGCAGCTGCGGAAAGCCTATGACGCGCTGCGTCTGGGGGACATTCAGTTCTTTCAGGCGGAAGATCGCCGGATTGGCTTCACCCGGCGCTATGGCGGCAGCGTGCTGAAAATCTACTGCAACCGCTGCGGCGACCCCTGGGACATCCCCGCGGGGAAAATTCTCATGGGTCACAACCTGCAAACCGTAGCCCCGGACTGGCTGACGCTGGCGCCCAAGGGCTTCTGCATCGTGGAGGGATAACGTGGAGACAGAGAAATTTGTATCCGGCTACTGCCGTCAGCTGGACGGAAGCCGCATGGTGGAAGTCGTTCTGGAGGACGGCGCAGTCACCGAGACGGACTGCTGCTACTGCAGCTGCGTCTACCAGAGCAGCTGCACCATCGCTAAGGAAATCGACCAGCTTCAAGAGCAGTAAACACATAAAATGGCAGGTCTCTTACTGGAGACCTGCCATCATTTTTTGATATTTTATTCTGTCGCTGCACTGACCTTCGTCGGTTTGAAGGAATACCCCTGCTTCTTCATGCAGTGGAAATAAGCGGGGAACAGAAACAGATCAGCCATCACCCATGCCGCAGGGCTGGCAAAGCATGCGGCCGTATAACCCAGCACCGGCACCAGACAAAGCCCGAAGGCACCTCTGGCGACCATCTCGAACACTCCCGCGAACACCGCAAACTCCGAGTAGCCCAACCCCTGAATGGTGAAGCGGAGCAGATTGACGAACAGCAGCGGAATGGCAAACGCCGCATTGATCAGCAGGAACTGCTGTCCCATCGGCACCACCATGTCGACGCTCGCCCCGTCCGCCGTATCCAGGAACAGTGTGGTCATGGCACTGCCGCCAAACCAGGTGATCACAAAAATCGCAGCGGAGATGATAATGCCCAGTACCGTACAGTCCTTGACCCCCTGGTGAATCCGATCCAGCTTCCCCGCGCCCAGATTCTGTCCGGCGAAGGTAGCAGCGGTGGTTCCCATGGCGTCAAAGGGGCAGACAAGGAGCATGCTCACCCGGCTGCCCGCCGCGATGGCCGCCATGGCGGTCGCGCCCAGGCCGTTGACCGCGGTTTGCAGCAGAATGCTGCCGACGGCGGTGATGGAATACTGCAAGCCCATGGGCAAGCCCATATTCAGCAGCTTCCGGACATAGATTTTCCGCAGCCGCAGATCGTCCTGCTTCAAATGGAGAATCGGGAATTTCTTCACGATGAAATACAGGCACAGCACACCGGAGATCAGCTGACTCAGCAGCGTCGCCCAGCCTGCGCCCGCGACGCCCATATTCAGCGTCAGAATAAACACGATGTCCAGCGCCACGTTCAGCAGGCTGCACATAATCAGGAACACCAGCGGCGTTTTGGAATCTCCCAGCGACCGGAGAATGCCCGACAGGAGATTGTACAGCATGGTCGCGGGGATGCCCAGAAAAATCACGAAAATATAGTCGTAAGCATAGGAAAACGTATCCGCCGGGGTGTCCATCCAAAGGAGGATCTGGCGGCACAGCAGCGTCGTGACCAGCGTCACCGCTGCGGCGATGACGCAGCCGAGCCAGATCATATTGCCGACGAACCGGCGCAGCCCGTCAAAATCCCGCTGTCCGAATTTCTGCGCCACGGGAATGGCAAACCCGGCGCACACGCCGTTGCACAGTCCCAGCACCAGAAACGTAATAGAACCGGTAGAGCCGACCCCCGCCAGCGCGTCCACACCCAGAAATTTACCCACCACAATGGTATCCACCATACTGTAAACCTGCTGAAACAACAGTCCGAAAACCAGCGGCAGCATAAAGGAAAGTATCAGCTTCATCGGCGACCCGGTGGTCAGGTCCTTCGTATGCATATCTGCCAAGTATGTCACCTCATTTTTTGCTTTTTGCACAGTATTCTATATCGATTTTTGTGCAAAGTCAATATGAATTTTCCACGGGAATTTCCTGAAAAATCGACGTTTTCTCCGGCAGGATTTTGTTGGAAATTATGATTTTATAAATCACGAAACTCGCCCCGGCTACACGATGGGAAGCCGGGGCGGATGCAGTATGAAATGATTTTCCGTTACCGGTGATCGCCCAGGAAAAATACTGCCATGGTGCCGGGGCCGGAGTGGGAGCCGATGACAGCGCCGGTGTAGTTGATCAGCACTTCCTTGACGCCGTACTTCGTCTTCAGAATGTTCTCCACATATTTTGCATCCTCGATGCAGTCGCCGTGGCAGATGAATACCGTGCTGTTGTCGTAATTGCCGCCCAGCTCGCCCAGCTTATTGGCAATGGCCTCCAGAGATGCCTTGCGGCCGCGCACCTTGAACATATTGATCAGGTGACCGTCGTTGTCCACATGAAGCACGGGCTTGACCTTCAGCATGGTGCCCACAAGGGCGGTGGCAGCGCTGATACGACCGCCGCGTTTCAGATACATCAGGTCGTCCACGGTGAACCAGTGGCACAGATGGAGCTTCGTGTCCTCCACCCATTTGTGCAGCTCGTCCAGCGTCATGCCCTCATCCCGCTTTTTGCAAGCGTACCACACCAGCAGTCCCTCACCACGGGACGCGCAGAGAGTGTCAACTACATATATCGTCCGCTCCGGATACTTTTCCCGCAGCTCCTCCGCCGCGATGACGGCAGACTGGTAGGTAGTGGACAGGCCGGAAGAAAAGGCCATCACCAATACATCCCTTCCCTCTGCCAGATGGGGCTCCATGGCGTTCAGCCAGCGGTCCGGGTTGACTGCGGCGGTCTGAGCACTCTCTCCGGCGCGCAGAGCCGCGTAAACTTCCTTAATGCTGTCGTCGCTTTTATCCTCGCGCACCTGACCCCGGAATTCCATGCTCAGAGGAACGACGGTCAGATTCAGCTGCTCATACGTTTCCGGCCGCAGGTCGCAGCAGGAATCGGTCACAATATTGTAGTTAGGCATGAGGTTCACACTCCTGAAAATGATGGGGAAACGGTATCGTCCGATTCTTGGGCTTATTGTAACACACATTCTCGGGAAAACGCCACGCCCCCTGGGAAGAAAACAGCCGTATCTTTCCTACCTACAGTAGAATACCCTACTCTACCGGCAGTAGAAACAGGTCAGCGCCCACTTCTGCATGGAAAATGCAGGGCTGTATTCCCCAAAACCGGCCGGTTCTATTATATTCGCAAGCGTACCCGCCCATTCAAAAAAGGGGGGTCAGCGCCGCAGCCGTCCGCACGGCTCCGCCCTTTTCCATAGAGCTTGCGGCAGACCTCCGCAGAGGTCTGCCGCGCAATTGTTGGGGGTTACGTCTGCTGCACAACAGGCTTCGGCTCGCCGAGGTTCTCCACGTTGGAGTCCCTGATCAGCTTCTTGGGGCAGACCGTGGCGCACAGGCCGCAGTTGTCGCACTTGGAGTAATCGATGCGGGCCAGATTCTTTTCCACGGTAATGGCGTCCTTGGGGCAGACCTTCTTGCACAGGCCGCAGCCGATGCAGCCCACGGTACAGCCGCGGGTGGTGACAGCGCCCTTGGCAAGAGACGCGCAGGCGATGACCACGTTTCGGTCAGGCTCCACGGGGACAATCAGGTGACGGGGGCATACGTTGGCGCAGGCCATGCAGCCGACGCACAGGTCTTCGTCCACATGGGCAACGCCGTTGACGACCTTCATTGCGCCGTATTTACACGCCTTGACGCAGCTGCCGTAGCCCAGACAGCCGAACTTGCAGGATACGGGGCCGTTGCCGCCGATCTTGGAGGCGGCCAGACAGTCCTTCAGACCCTCGTAGTTGCCCTTGATCTTCGCGCCCTTGGTCAGATTGCCGTCCGCGTCATAGATCTTCTCGCCGGAGCAGCGCACCAGCGCGACCTTACGGGTGACGGCTTCCGCCTTGACGCCCATGATGGCCGCCATGGCCTGCGCAGCTTCGTTGCCGCCGGAGGCGCACTTTCCGATGGGCGCTTCGCCCTTGAGGACGGCTTCGGCGTAAGCGCCGCAGCCGGCATAGCCGCAGCCGCCGCAGTTGGCGCCGGGGAGACATTCGTTCAGCTGATCCAGCCGGGGGTCGGATTCCACATAGAAAATCTTGGACGCGGCAGCCAGCACCAGACCGAACACCAGTCCCAGACCGCCGAGAATCGCAATCGCAATCACAATTTGCATATCTTCGCCCTCCTTAGAAAACCTTCAGGCCGGAGAAGCCCATGAAGGCAAGCGCCAGCAGTCCGGCGGAAATCAGCGCGATGGGGAAGCCCTTGAAGCACGCGGGACAGTCGGCACGGTTCACCCGCTCCCGGACGGAAGCGAACAGCACGATGGCCACGGTGAAGCCCAGTCCGCCGGCAGCGCCGTTGACCACGCTCAGCAGGAAGTTGTAGCCCTTCTGCACGTTGACCAGCACCACGCCCAGAACGGCGCAGTTGGTGGTGATCAGGGGCAGGTACACGCCCAGCGCCTTGTACAGCGCGGGGACGCTCTTCTTCAGGAACATCTCCACCACCTGCACGATGGCGGCGATGACCAGAATGAAGGCGACGGTCTGCATGTAGTCCAGTCCCAGCTTCACCAGCAGCACGTTGACCGCGTAGCAGGCAGCAGAGGCGATCGCCATAACGAAGGTAACGGCCATGCCCATGCCCAGAGCGGTATCAATTTTCTTGGAGACGCCCATGAAGGGGCAGATGCCGTAGAACTTGACCAGAATGAAGTTCTCACTGAGAATGGCGCTGAGAATAATACCGAGAATCGCTTGCATTATTTCGCCGCCTCCTTCTTCTTATTCTTCATTTCCAGATGCTTTACAAGCCACTGGGACGCGGCAATGACACAGCCCAGCACGAGGAAGCCGCCCACAGGCATGACCATCTGCATGGCGGGGTACGGGGCGGGGATGATGCGGATGCCCTCGCCGCCGTTGAGGATGCCGCCGCCGAAGGTGCCGCTGCCCAGCAGTTCCCGGATGACGCAGACGGTGATCAGCGCCAGCGTGTAGCCGATGCCCTGACACAGGCCGTCCACAGCAGACGCCAGAACGCCATTCTTGGAGGCAAACGCCTCCGCCCGGCCAAGGACGATACAGTTCACGACGATCAGCGGGATGAACACGCCCAGACTCTGGGACAGTTTGGGGACAAACGCCTGAATGGACAGATCGACCACGGTGACGAAGCCCGCGATGATGGTGATGTAGGCCGCAATGCGGATCTGGTTGGGAATGACCTTCCGCAGAGCGGAGATCAGAATGTTGGAGCAGATGAGAATGACGGTGACGGCCAGACCCATGCCGATACCGTTGAACAGGCTGGTGGTGATGGCCAGCGTGGAGCACATACCCAGCAGCTGCACCAGAACCGGGTTCTTGGTCAGCAGGCCTTCCTTAAATTGCTTTTTGAAATCCATGACGCAGCCTCCTTAACCCAGATTGGCGGCGCAGGCCAGCGCGGCGGAGACGCCGGTGCAGACTGCGCGGGACGTGATGGTGGCGCCGGTAAGGGCGTCCACTTCACCGCCGTCCTTGGTGACGGACACGGTGCCGCTCATGCCGATAAACTGGTCGCGGAAGGCTCTGCCCGCGTCCGTGTCGGCGGCGGCGGTAGCGCCGAGGCCGGCGGTCTCCGTGTGGGAAATGATGGAAATGCCGGTCACCTTGCCGTCATTGTCCACGCCGACCATCATGGTAACGGCGCCGTTAAAGCCGGCGGGGGTCACCTGAACGGCGCAGCCATTATCGCCCTTGTAGGCGGCGGTGACCAGGCCGGTGTCGTCGGTGAAGGTCACTTTCTGACCGCCGCCGGGAAGCACAGCTTCAATGGCGTTCTGGGTCTTCTGCTCGTTCTGCGCCGCGATGCGGGGCGCGGTAACGGTGTTGACCGCGGCGAGGATCACGGCCACCACGGCGGTGATGGCCAGCAGGGTCAGGGCAATGCGAAGGACGTATTTCACAGTGGATTCGGTTTTCATTTCTTTGCCGCCTCCTTCTTGGGTGCGCCGAACTTCACGGGACGGCCGATCTTATCCAGCAGCACCGCGCAGGCGTTCATGCACAGGATGGCATAGGTCACGCCCTCGCTGTAGCCGCCGAAGTAGCGGATCAGAATGGTGATGACGCCGCAGCCGATGCCGTAGACGATCTGCCCCAGCTTGGTCAGCGGGGAAGTCACGTAGTCGGTGGCCATGAAGATAGCGCCCAGCATCAATCCGCCGCCGAACACCTGGGCGGCCATCCATGCGATGCGGTCATTGCCCTGGGGGAACAGGAACGCCAGAATCGCCACGGTGCCAATGTAAGCCAAAGGAATCCGGGCGGTGATGACCTTGCGGTACAGCAGGTAAACAAAGCCGATGATCAGCAGCAGCGCGGAGGTTTCGCCGATGCAGCCGCCGATGTTGCCCAGGAACATGTCCAGGATGGATTCCTCCGGCAGCGCGCCCTGGTGCATGGCGGACATGGGGGTCGCCGCCGTGACGGCGTCGGCGGTGGACAGCAGACCGGCGGCGTTGTCAAAGCCGACCTTGACCCAGTTGCTCATAAGCACCGGCCAGCTGAACAGGAAGGCGCGTCCGGCAAGGGCGGGGTTGACAATATTCTTGCCCAGGCCGCCGAAGAGCATCTTCACCAGGACGATTGCAAAGAAGTCGCCCAGAATGATCGTCCAGTAAGGAATGGTGACAGGGCAGACGAAGGCCAGCAGCACGCCGGTAACGACGGCGGACAGGTCATAGGTCTTGCAGTGCAGCTTCCGGATCTTGCAGAAGCCCCACTCAAAGAACACGCAGGCAGCGGCGCTGACCAGCGTCACCAGCAGCGCGCGGAAACCGAAGAAGTAGATGGAACCCAGCAACGCGGGAACCAGCGCGATCAGCACATCCCGCATGATGGTCTGGGTGGTGACGGGGGAATGGGCGTGGGGCGAGCTGGAAATCGTCAGCTCATAAAAGTATTTCATCTGTGCCATTTGATCTCCACCTCCTTAAGCCTTTGCCTTTTCCCGGGCGGCAGCGTTGCGGATCATCTGCTTGCCGGCACGGAAGCCCAGCACCAGCGGCACGCTGGCGGGGCAGGTGTAGGCGCAGCAGCCGCACTCGATGCAGTCCAGCAGGTTCACGGACTTCATGCCGTCCACATCGCCGTCCTGTGTGGCCTGATACATGAGAACGGGCATCAGGTGCATGGGGCAGACCTCGATGCACTTGCCGCAGCGCAGGCAGTGAGGCTCCTCCACGAAGAAGTTGTTCTTCTTGCCCAGCACGGTAACGGCGTTGACGCCCTTGATGGTGGGGACGTTCAGGTCGTACTGCGCAACGCCCATCATGGGGCCGCCGGAGAGGACCTTGTAGGGGTTCTCGGAGTGGCCGCAGGCGTCAATCAGGTCGTTGAAGCTGGTGCCGATGGGAACCAGCAGGTTCTTCGGCTCCATAAGGATGTCGCCGGACACGGTGACGATTCTCTTGATGAGTGGCATTCCGTCGTACACCACATCGTGGATGGCGCGGGTAGTCGCGGCGTTGAACACCGCGCAGCCCACTGCGGCGGGCAGACCGCCGGAGGGAACCTCCCGGCCGGTGACGGCGTAGATCAGCTGCTTTTCAGCGCCCTGCGGGTACTTGGCAGGCAGCACATCCAGTACGATACCGTCCAGCTGGTGCTCCTTCAGCGACTGAATGGCTTCTGGCTTGTTGTCTTCGATGGCAATGTGTCCCTCTGTCAGGCCGAAAATCTTCATGATGATCTTCAGGCCCTTCATCAGCTCCGCCGGATGCTCCCGGCACAGCCGGTCGTCAGCCGTTATGTAAGGCTCGCACTCACCCGCGTTGATGATGACGGTATCCACCTTGCCGATGCCGCCGGAGAGCTTGACGTGGGTGGGGAAAGTCGCACCGCCCATGCCGACGATGCCGCCCTCCCGGATAATGCCGATCAGCTCTTCCGGGCTGAGTGCGTCCACCTCTTCCTGGGTGCGGGGCTTGATGTCCTCACACAGGGTATCCAGATGGTCATTCTCGATCACCACACTCATCACGGTGGTACCGCTGGTGTGGGCGCGCATTTCCACAGCCTTGACCTTACCGGAGACGGAAGCGTGGACAGGCACGCACAGTCCCTGATTATCGCCGATCTTCTGACCCACGGTCACCGGGTCACCCTTCTTCACGAGGGGGTTGCAGGGGGCGCCGATATGCTGGGACATGGGGATCACAACGATATCCGGCTCGGGGAAAACCTGAGTCTCCTTGTCGCAGGCATACCACTTATTTTCTTTGGGATGGACCCCGCCGAAAAAAGAAAACGCCATATTACTTCACCTCTTTCAAATTTCGCGGCACACACCGCACTGTACGCCCCTTATTTTACTTCATCCGGAGCCATTTGTCCACAGCGAATTTGTCATTTTAAACAAAAAATTTGTATAAAGCTCCAATTGTATCGATATAAATAGACGAAATGCATACTTTTTCCCACTATTGGGGAAATGTCTCCGCCCGAGCGGAGGGTCTCAGAAAGCAGCAGAAACGGCCGTTTCCGCCACTTTCCCGAGCCGCAGAATGTTTGTAAAAGAAGCGCAGAAAGCCCCATGAATCGAGGCTTTCTGCGCTCAGTTTATTCTTTCAGCAGATAATCCGCGTACTTTTCCGCCATGGCGCGCCAGTTTTCCAGCGACTGACCCATGTCCGCGCCGCAGGATTCCCGGTACAGCGCCCAGACGAACCAGTAATAGGCAATGATGGCAGTATAGGCCATGTAGTGGAAGCGGCCGGACGCGTCGTATCCGCTTCCCAGATATTCTTTGATGAACCGTTCCGCGTCCGGGAAGTCGTACATGGCGTCTACAATGTAATAGCCAACGTCAATTCCGGGGTCGGAAAAGCCTGCGTACTCCCAGTCGATGAGAATCACGTCCCCGTCCGGCAGGAGCATCCAGTTGGGGCGGTAGGTATCGCCGTGGCAGAAGCATTTTTCCACCCCGTCGCCCAGCGTCATCTGATAGAGTCTGCCGATTTTTGCTTTCAGCGCTTCGTGGGGAGCGAAGCAGTTGGGGTCTTTTCCGGTAAGCAGCTTCTGCATACTCAGCGCGTCCTCCCATGGGCGCATCCCGTAGTCCACTTTCACGTCCGAAGCATGGAGCCTCCGCAGGACGGACAGCACCTTTTTAGAGTCGGCGAAGCTGTCGTAGTCCGGCTCCCGGAATTGGGGGACAAACCGGGAGATCTTCCACCCCTCGTTGACATCGGCGTAGATGTATGTCGGGTCGATGCCCAGCTGCTTCGCCTTTATGAGGGAAGTCTTCTCGTTGCGGCGGTTGATGATGCTGTCGGTGCCGTCCCCCGGGTGGCGGTAGATGTAGTCCACACCGTCGATCTTGAAAATGAAAGACGTGTTGGTCATGCCCTCGCTGACGTTCCGGAAGTCCACGATATCTTCCTCGTCGCAGCGGAAAACCAGCTTGATGTTCCGGATGATGCCGCTGTGGGTGTGGCTCAGGTACTGGGTGTCAAACTGGCGAAGCTCCTCGAAATAGTCAAACTCGAAGATCGTGCCGGGGGTGTATTCCTTATAATACATGGGCGGCAGCTGGGCAAGGTAGTCCTTCACCAGCCACTCCCAGAAGCAGGCGTGATAGCGGCCGACCTCCCGGTCGGCTTCGGCAAGGGCGATAAAGGCGTCGGAGAATTCCCTGCGCCAGAAGGAATGCCCCAGCAGCACGCGCCCCGCGCCCCGGTTTTCTGCCATCCGGATGATTCTGCCGTCGCCGTCCGTGTCCAAGTACATTTCGTTCACCGCTTCGCTGACGGAAAGCCCGGCGTAAAAGGTCTGGTATTCAAAGCGGCTAAAGGGATTTTCCACAAAATAGCTGTCGCTGACACAGACATAGGTGTTTTTCAGCTCGCTTCGGGCGAGGTACAGGCTTTCAATGTTGTTCTTGATGTTGAACGCGTCGTTGATGATGAATTTAACGCCGTACTTCTCCTTCAGGTAGAAGAACATTTCCTTTTTATAGCCCAGAACCACCGTGATGTCGTCAATTCCGGCGGCCTTCAGCTGCTGGATTTGGCGCTCGATCAGCCGTTCTCCCTTGACCTCGAACAGACCCTTGGGCTGCTCTAAGGAGAGGGGGATGAATCGGGTGGAGGCGCCCGCCGCCAGAATGACCGCGTTGTCCACCCGGTAGGGTTCCAGCGCCGCAAGACCCGCTCCGGTCAGAGCGCCGGTGTCCCGAGCAATCAGCCCCGCGTCCGTCAGGGCGTTGATGGCGGCCTGATCGTCCAGCGCGCGGGTGCGGTCAATGTCCGATGTGCAGCCGCCCCGGCCCTGTCTGCCGTTATACAGGTCGTTGAGAATGTAAAACTCGTGTTTTGTCATAGGAATCCGCCTTTACGCCTTGTTCCGGGAGGTCAATCCCCGGAGCATCATGGGAAGAATGCTTTTCCGGCAGCTTTCGTAGGACTTTCCGCTGAGGTACAGCCGCTCCACCCGAATGTCCTTGATTTTGTCTTTGGGGACGGTGTACGGGTTTTCCGACAGCACAGCCATGTCCGCGATTTTCCCGGCTTCCAGGCTGCCCCGTTCCTGTTCGTCAAAGGCCGCCCATGCGCCGTTGTAGGTACACATCCGCAGAGCGTCCTGAACGGAGACCGCCTGACCGGCGTTATCATTGTTCACCGCTCTGTCCATCCATGCGATGGGGTCGGGGGTGGTACATGGCGCGTCGGAACCGAAGGATACCATAATATCATTGTCCCGGAACGTTTTGATGGGGTTCAGCTTTTCCAGACGGTCGTGACCCAGAATGTGTTCCAGATAATCGTCCGGCTCCTGCTTCCAGCCGATGAACGCACTCTGCATGGGCATCTGGATGTGATAGTCCCGGCAAACTTCAATGCCCTCCGGGGTGGGCAGGCAGTCGTGGATAATGCCGTGGCGGTGGTCTTCTCTGGGACAGTCGTCCAGCGCCGCTTTTATCGCACGGCAGGCCTGGTCAAATGCCTTATCGCCGATGGCGTGCAGCTCGATCTGCAATCCCGCCCGGTTGGCTTCTTTGCAGAAATCCATGACCTTCTGATCGTCGTAGTACAGCACGCCCTCGCCGCCGGTTTCGTCGGCGTAGGGGGCGTTCAGCGCCGCGTCGTGGGAACCGAAGCAGCCGTCCAGCGCGCAGGCGAAGCAGCCGCCGATGCGGGGAAGATGCCGGCTGGTGGCCGTTTTCACGTTCATACTCTGGGGGAATACCCGGATTTGGAACCCGTTTTTCAGCCCCTTGGCAAAGAGCTTTTCCAGTGTGATGTCCAGATCCCCCGCGAAGCCCACGCCGCTGACGGTGTGGACGCAGCCGATTCCCCGGCTTGCCTGAAAATCCACCGCCGATTGCATATTGTGAATCAACTCGGGAATGGACAGGGAATTGGTCAGCGCGTTGGAGAAGGCAAAAAACGCCTCCTGATTCATTTCCCCCGTGTCCGGGTGGTAGCCGCGAAGGTGCTTTACCTTGCTTTCCATGGCGTTCAGGAGTCTGGAATTGACAATGCAGGCGTGGCCGTCGTATTTTACCACCATAATTTTCTTGTCGGGACACACGGCGTCCAGTTCCCGGCGGCTGATGAGCCGCCCCTCTTTTACACAGTAGGGGGACGCGCCGAAGGCGATCAGCGTTTTCTTAGGAGACTGCGCCGCGAACTGCTTCACCATCTCCATGATCTCGGCGTTGGACGCCGCGTCCATGACGTTCAGACCCGCGTGGAAGGTGGAGAAGGACGCAAAGTGCTGGTGTGCGTCCACAAAGGCGGGAATAAGGGCTTTTTCACCCAGTTGAATGACCTCGGCGGAGTGGTACTGTTCTGGCAGGTCGTTTCCCACGTACACGATTTTTCCCCCGTCTTCCACGAGATAACGGGCAACGTCGTCGCTCTGATTGACCGTCAGGATATGGCCTTCGTAGCATTTCATAGCGTCTCCTCCGTTCGGTAGGTGGAATCCAGCTGCGCAAGCTCGTAGTAATTGTCGATCTCCATGATGTCCGACTTCCGGCACTGGCGGATCTCCACGGCATAGCGCTCCTTCCGGAGCACCAGGGGGATGAATTCCCAGAAGTAGTCTTTTCCGCCGTCCTCCCCATAGACCTGCCGGAAGTCCTCCCGCAGGCGGGCGCTGTCCGCTTGCGTCCAGTAGGAAATGCCGTAGTAGTTGTAGCAGAAGGTGTTTCCCTTCTGGTAGTTGATGATGTGACCGGCTGCGTCCATCTGGAAGCTCCAGTCGTCGGTTTCGAGGCAGTATGCGCCGAGGATGTTGCTGGCGTACTGGTACTTGGTGATGATGCCGGGATTGGTGATATATAAGTCCGCTTCGCACAGGTAGCAGCCGTCCAGCTTATTAAGCCCCGCCATGACGGAGGAAATATTGTTGGTCTTACTGTAATTGTCGTTGTCTACCAGCGTCAGGAAGGGGTACTTTTCCAGCAGCGCGTCAAAGCATTCCTTCCGGTAGCCCCGCACAACGGTGATGTCCCGAATCCCAACCGCCACCAGTGCGTCCAGCAGCGTTTCCAGAATGCGCACGCCGTTCACCGTCACCAGAGGCTTGGGACGGTCGGCAGTGGCGGGCATCATCCGGGAGCCGAACCCGGCGGCGAGAATGATGGCGCGTTTCACCCGGTAAGGCTCCAGCGCAGCCAGACCGGCGTCCGTGACGGCGAGGGCGTCCCCGTCGCGGGTGATCCAATGTTTCGCCGCCAGCTGCTCCAGACACCGGGAAATTTCCCCACCGGAGATCGTCAGCGCGTCCGACAGCGCCCGCAGGGAATATTGTCCCGCCCCGTTCCGCTCCAGGTGGGAAAGCACCTCAAATTCATATCGCGTCATGGTTTTTCGTTCCTTTCTGCCGAAGCGGCGTCGTTATCTCCTCACCACTATACTACACGCCCGGAAGAAAATCAACCTTGGGGGAAAATGCACTGCGGCGGCGGAGAGGAAACCCTCTCCGCCGCTTCACTATTTTGGTCTACAGCCCGAACTGAATCGCGCAGAAGGCCGCGTAAATGCACAGCAGAACAATGCCCTGCCAGCGGTGGAGCTTCTTGGTGGTCAGCGCCGGAACGGTCAGCAGCGCCATGACGACGATCATCAGCGGCATGTCCAGAATCAGGGAGGAATTGATGCCGAAGATGGTCTTACCCACGGGAACCTCAAACGGCGCGAGGGTGACGGACACGCCGGAAACCAGCACCAGATTGAAAAGGTTCGCGCCGATGATATTGCCGACGGACAGCGAGCCGTGGCCTTTCACAAGGGAGGTGATGGCAGTAACCAGCTCAGGCAGACTGGTGCCGAGAGCGACGAAGGTCAGAGCGATGACCGTCTCCGGAACGCCCAGCTCCTTGGCGATGATGGTGCCGTTATCCACCAGCAGGTTTGCGCCCACGGCAATGACCGCCGCGCCAACCACCAGGAGCAGCAGCTCCTTCCACAGAGGGACGGACGTGCCGTCCTCGTGGGGTTCCTCGTCCTGGGGAGCGGGGGTTTTGATGCCCTGACGGACGGTGACGACCATGTAGAAGACAAACATCGCCAGCAGCACGATGCCCAGCGGCCGGGTGAACTCCCCCATCCCGTAGGCAGCGAAGCAATAGACGGCGGCGGCGACGAAGAAGAAAATCACCGGCTTCTTCATGGACTGCACATCCACGGGGGCAGGACGGACGGCCAGGGTGATGGCGGCAATGAGAGACGTATTGCAGATAATGGAGCCGATGGCGTTGCCGTAGGACATGGCGCCCTGTCCATTCAGTGCGCCGGTAGCGGACACCATCACCTCCGGCAATGTGGTTCCGATGGACACCACGGTGGCGCCCACGATGATCTCGGGGATGTGGAACCGCCGGGCAAGGCCGGTGGCGCCGTCCACGAACCAGTCGCCGCCCTTGATGAGCAGCACAAGACCAAGTGCGAATAACAAAACGGGTACAAGCATAATGATTCTCCTTTTCCTTATTGGGGTTTTCCCCGAATCATAATGGTATATCCGAAGGACAGCGGGGAAGCTCTGAATCAAAGATTCCCAAAATAAAAAACCTGCCCACATCCGAACGGATATGTCAGGTCTGAAAAAGAGACAGATCATGCATAACCGAAAGGACGGATATACATGAGTCTGGCAAATTAAAGCAAGCCAGGCTTTCGCCGTACTGTTGACTTGCTGCGCGGCGGAAACCGTGCTTGCTACTCCCCCACATGTTTATTACATTCATTACATACGAGGATTATACCACGGTTGTCCGGGAAGTCAAGACGCTCCGGCAAAATCTTTGAAAAAACTTTCCTGTGAGCGCATCCGGATAAAAACCAGAGTGGCGCCGCCAGCGCTGCGCCACTCCATTTGAAACGAAACATTCCCGCTCATGGCCCCGTTTTTGTACCATCCGCACGAACCGGTGCGGTTCATTTGGGGTGTGCCCTCACATTATTTCTGCCCTTCCCAGAAGGGTTCCGGCTTGGTGCATGAGGCGCAGTTTCCTTCGCAGTTCCGGGGCTTGAACTGCAGCTCCTGACTCTTGACGCTCACTGTGGTGCAGGGGGGGATGGAATGGGTGATGAAGACGTTGGAGCCGATGACGCTGTCCCGGCCGATCACCGTGCCGCCGCCAAGGATAGACGCGCCGGCGTAAATGGTCACATTGTCCTCGATGGTGGGGTGGCGCTTCTTTCCCCGCAGGCTCTGTCCGCCCCGGGTGGTCAGCGCGCCAAGCGTCACGCCCTGATAGACCTTCACGTGGTCGCCGATGACCGTGGTCTCGCCCACCACAATGCCGGTGCCGTGGTCAATAAAGAAATACCGGCCGATGGTGGCACCGGGGTTGATGTCGATGCCCGTGACGCTGTGGGCGTGCTCCGTCATGATCCGGGGGAGCATGGGGACTTTCAGCATATACAGCACGTGCGCCAGCCGGTACACCGTGATGGCAAACAGTCCGGGGTAGCAGAAGATGATCTCGTCCGTGCTGAACGCAGCGGGGTCGCCATCGTAAAAGGCCTCCACGTCTGTCTGGGCCACCGCCCGGATGCTGGGAATTGCCCGGAAGAACTGCAAACTCAGCTCCTGCGCCGTTTCCTGCGCTTCCCGCTCCGTCCTGTCGACCCGCAGGGCGATAGCGATCTGCTTGTTCAGATTGTACATCACGTCCTCAATGAGCATGGAGAGGTTGTGCTTGGTGTTGTAGATGCGGTAGGCTTTGTCCCGGGAGGAGCCGGGGTAGACAATGCGCAGAAGCTTGCCGATCATGTCAATGACCACGGCCTTGTCCGGGTGCTGGAATGGGTCAAGCTTGTCGATGTCCCGGCCGTGGCGGTAATCCTCCAGAATGCCGTCCACAATGCCTTCGATTTCCTTTTCGATGGGGGTCATAAGTATCCCTCCTTGTGTTCTTGATCTCAGTTTAACATATGCAAAGGGCAAAGTCAATGAAACACTCCGGCACATTCCTCTTGCATTTCCCGGCCATATCAGGTATAATCATCCCAAAATCAATCCCAATATCAGGAGGGACTTTTTATGGAAAACGAAAACATGGAACAGGAAGAAAGCATTCTGACCCTGACCGACGAAAACGGACAGGATATGGACTTTGAATATCTGGATTGCCTTACCTACGAGGGCAAGGAATATCTGGTGCTGATGCCCGCCGACGAGCCGTCCACCGAGATCGTGATCCTCGAAGTAGAGCCGGTGGACGAGGAAAATGAAAATTACCTCGCCGTGGAGGACGAGGCAATTCTGGATGCGGTCTACGGTCTGTTCAAGGAAAAGTATAAGGATATCCTGACCTTCGAGGAAGATTAAAAACCATCAGGCCGGGGCAGCGCTGCCCGCCCGGAAAAAAGCAGCCGTTTTTGGGCTGCTTTTTCAAGCCTCCGGTGCAGCCATCGCGATGTCCCGTACCACTTCCCCTGCCAGAATCAGCCCCGCCGTTCCCGGCACGAAGGCCGAGCTGCCGGGGATCTGGCGCTTGCCAAGGGCGGCGGCTTCCGCCTCCCAGCCGGTGGGGGTAAGGGCCTCCTCTTTGGAATAGACGACCTTTAAGTGGCGGATGCCCCGCTTGCTCAGTTCCCGGCGCATGACCCGCGCCAGAGGACACACGGAAGTCTTGGTGATATCCGCAACCTCAAACATGGACGCGTCCAGCTTGTTGCCGGTGCCCATGCAGCTGATGATGGGCGTCCCGGCGTCGTGGGCGTTCTGAACCAGCGCCAGCTTGCCGGTGACGGTGTCGATGGCGTCCACGATGTAGTCGTATTGGGTAAAATCGAACTGCCCCGCGGTCTCGGGGGTATAGAAAACGGCATAAGTCCGCACGACGCACGCGGGGTTGATGGAAAGCACCCGCTGCTTTGCCGCGTCCACCTTCCGCATCCCCACGGTATCATATGTCGCGAGGATCTGCCGGTTCAGATTGGACAGGCTGACGGTGTCGTTGTCGATGAGATCCAGCTGCCCCACCCCGCTGCGGGCCAGGGCTTCCAGTGTGTAGCCGCCCACGCCGCCCAGGCCGAACAGGGCGACCCGGGCATTCTGCAGCCGCTCCAGCGCTTCGGCGCCCAGCAGCATTTCGGTACGGATAAATTGCTCGCGCATGTTCGCTTCCTCCCCCAAAGTCTGATCGTTTTATATCATGCCTCCGAAACAAAGTCAATGGGGGCACCGGCCGGGAGGAGCATGGAATCAGAAAGGAATCTGGGTATGACAGTGAATACAAAGAGATATCTGGCAGCAGCCCTGTGTGCCGTTATGCTTCTGGAGGGCCTGACGGGCTGCGGGAAAAAGCCCCCCGTGAAGACGGAGACTACCGTCCCGTCCGCGGCGGAGACTACCCAGCCCACCGTCCCGGCGACGATGCCGCAGGACGGCAATCCCGGCGACGTGACCTGCAAGGGCAGCTATACGGCGGATTCCGTCAACGCCTCTGCCGTGGTGGCGACCGTTGGAAACGAGCAGCTGACAAACGGGCGGCTGCAGGTCTATTACTGGATGGAAGTCGCCTCTTACCGTCAGGCAGCGCACGAGACTGCCCCGGACTTTGATAAGCCTCTGGACACCCAGCCCTGTGAAATTGACACCAGCGTCGCCAGCTGGCAGCAGTATTTCCTGAAACGGGCGCTGAACAGCTGGCACAGCGCTCTGGCGCTGTCGCTGCAAAGCGTGGACGAGGGCATCCCCACGGAGGAAGCCTACCAGCCCAACATGAAAAACCACGAGACCTACATGTCCGGCAAGCCTGCCACGGCCTATCTCTACGGCTACAATAAGAATTACCGGCTCAACACTCTCCACGAACAGTATCTGGAGGACATTCCTCAGGCGCTGGCGGCTCTGGCGGAAAAGTACGGCTTTGCCGACGTTTCCGCATTGGCGAAGGATATCGCCGGTGCGTCGGCGGAGGACCTGACCGCCTGCATGGAGCTGTACAACCGGGGCTATATGTACGATACCGCCCTGAGCTACTACATCGCGCCCACCGAAGAAGATGTGGAAGCCTACTTCACGGAACATGAGTCGGACTACGCCGAAGCAGGCATTACCCGCAGCAGCGGCAAGCTGGTGGACATCCGCCACATTCTGCTGATCCCGCAGGTGCCGGAGGACGGGACGGGAACCGTCACCGTGGCGCCGGACGGCACCGTGACCTGTTCCGAAGAACTGTGGGACGCGTGCCTTGCCTCCGCCCAGACGCTGGTGGAGGACTACGAGAAAGCTCTGGCAGCGGACAGCAGGCGCGGCGACAACAGATCCACCAATGACGCCATCTTCGCGGATTTGGCCAATAAAAATTCCGCGGACGCCGGTTCCGCGCTGGACGGCGGACTGTACCAGAAGCTGCACAAGGGGCAGCTGACCCCCGTGCTGGACGACTGGTGCTTTGACGATGCCCGCCAGAGCGGGGACGTGGACATCCTCCGTTCAGGTTTGGGCTATCATATCGTCTTTTTCAAGGGCAGCACCGACATCTGGTACGACGCTGCCCGGGAAGACCTGACCGCCGCCCTTGGCGGGGAGAAGATCGCACAGGCGCGGGAAAAATACCCCGCCGAGATCGACTACAGCGCCATTACGCTGGGCACCGCGGCGCAGACCGCCCCGGTGACTGCCTCTGACCTGCTCTATCCCGACGTTGGGCACCAGCGCTACCCGGAAGCCCAGCTCTATCTCCAGCAGGATTACCCCACCACCATGTACGGCGCGTACCGGATCGTCACCCACGGCTGCGGCATCACCACCATGGCCATGCTGGCGACCTACATGGCCGACACCGAGCTGACGCCGCCGGAGATGTGCCGTCGCTACGGCGGCTACTGCTACGATCACGGCACCGACGGCAGCCTGTTCGTCGTCGCCCCGGCGCAGATGGGCTTTTACCTGAAGAAAAAGACCTTCGAGTGGCGGGAAGCCAGAGACGCCATGCGGGAGGGCTATGTGGTGGTCTGCGTCCAGACAAAGGGCTACTGGACGCGAGGCGGACACTATCTGCTGCTGGAAAAGATGTTCGACGACGATGTGATTCAGGTACGGGACTCCAACATTTACAACTACGGAAAGCTGGAAGGCCACAAGACCGACCGCTTCGACTTTTCCACGGTGGTACCCTCGGGGACGGCCTACTGGATCTTTGAAAAGAAGATCGTAACGATCCCAGCCTGCGCCCGCTGCGGCGGAACAGAGGAAGGCGCGCCGGAGGCGCTGCTCACGGAAGACTACCTCTGCGAAAAATGCGCCGCCGCCCTGGCTCGGCGGGGTACATATCTGGAATATAGCGGTGTTTGAATGATGAAAATGCTCCCAACCGAGGGAAATCGGTTGGGAGTATTTTTGTATAGCGGGTTACGTAATTGTCGATACATGGAGCTGATTAGGCAGCTGTACGTATCTCGGAAAGGAAAGTGTCCATATAACCAAACAGTTCTGCTTTCCTGTCTGTGATTTCCTGAACTGCCTTGCTGTCAATGCCGTGCGTAACCGCATCACGGAGTCCTTTGACTGTTTTTCCATTTGCAGATTTTTCGCCAAAAAGTTCTTTTAGAAAAGCTTTGTCGAAGCCATATCCAGCAAATTTTAGTACAGCATCAACCTGCCGACCATCTACGACGAGACGCTTTCCTGTTTTCTTCCCCTTTGCCTGTAGGTATCTGACAAGAATGATCTTATAGACGGATTCACAGAGATTGTACTTTCCCTTGAAATCATTCAGCAGTTGGGTCACTCCTTCATTGGAATAAATGGCTTCAAGTCGCTCCAATTCTGCCTTTGCACTATCACGAAGTTTTTTCTTTTCCTCTTCGGTATTTTTCAGTTTGGACATTCTCTGTCATCTCTTTTCTATCCATTTTTCTTGCGGGACAATGCCAGTAGAAGTGCCGTCGTGGAAATCAGTGCGGAAAGCATTGCGGGAATCACTTGCTGGTCGCCGGTACGGGGATTGCTCCCGTTCCAGCTGCCGGGTATTTTAGAAAATGTCACCGACAGGGTGCCGTCCAGATTCAGCGCGTCTATGACCAGCTTCCCGTCTTTCAGGGAAACCAGCACCGACTTGCCGTTCAACCGCACCTCGCTGACCTGATATCCTGACTTCGGCTCCAGAGAGACGGTAAAGGACTGATGCCGCTTAACAGATACCGTCCCGGTAGCTGTAATCAGCACCTCCCCGACCGTCACGGTTCCTTCCCCTGTGATTTCAACGCGCAGAGAAACCTCGTCCGGTACATTGGTGGACAGCACGGTTGTCAAGGCCAACGCCCGGACAGGCATACCGCACAGCAGCACGCAGAGAAGGGGCAGTATGGCAAGGAGCTTCTGAATGTTCCTACATCTCATGGGACATTCAGATTTTACTGTGCTACAATTTCAGAAGTGAAGGTAATGGTACTCTTGTAATTACCTGCAAGGGCTTTGCCCCAATCACTACTATAGATGACAACCTCTAAGCTCTCCATCGTAGACTTCAAACCAAATATCGTTTTTTCATCTACCGTTCCATCAACTTTTCCTTTAAACGTCATTTTTCTCCCGGACGCTAATTCAGTATTATAATAGTCAGAGCTGCCACTATCAGTGCCCGTCGCTTGGTACAGCTTATAAGGAATCGTTGTACTGATTTCCGCTGCTTCGGCTACAAATGGAGTATACTCTACCGTAACATCCACGTTTTTTCCATCCGCAAAGTTCTTGGAGTCTGTAACCGTAACATTGCCAATATAGGTTCTTATCTCGCCGAAGGTCACGGTCTGATCTGCCGGAATGTTCAGCACATAGGTAGCACTGGGGACGGTGGTGGTCAGGGTCGTGGTGTTGGGGGTCGCGTTTGCGGCATAGGCTACGGGTATTACCGAAACCAGCAGTGCCAATGCCAGAATAAGTGCGGATAGTTTTTTCATAATGATTCTCCTTTTTTATTTCCCCGCAGGGATGATTGACAAATTATTCGGAAAAAGCCAGTTGGGCTGTAAAGGTAACGGCCGCCGTATAGGTACCGGGATTGGCCGTCTCCCATGCGCTGTCGGATATCTGCAATTCAAAAGCCGACGGGATTCCGCCGTCTGCCATATGTCCGGCGGGGGTCACGCTGCCATCGTCCATCCGGCTGTAAACCAGCCTGTCCCCCGATACCCATTCGCATAGGCCGCCGTCCGTTTTGGCGTAAAAGGCAAAGGGAATCGTGGTGGACGTGGTTTGACTGGAAAATGCGCCGCTGTGGGATACGGCAACCGTCAGATAGGCTTTTTCTCCGAAACCGGAGGACTGAGCAATGGACGGCACGCCGATGGTACAGCTGCCCGCTCTGTATTCCATCTGGATGTCCGCCGGAATGGTCAGCTGATAGGCCGGTTCCGGAACCACTGTTGTGATCGTCGTGGATTCCGCCGCGGCACGCACAGGCATACAGAGCATCACGGCAACGGCAAGAATAAGCGCAATTTGTTTCCGCATAATATCACCTCCCCTTCTGTCAGCTGACGTGGAGCGTCATTTTTGTCGCGGCGCCATTCAGCGCCCGCATGGTGCCGTCCATGGTGTAGCAGTCAAATTTCAAAAGGGCGTTGGGGTAAACGCCTGCCGCCAGAGGTTCTGCCAGCGTGATCGGTTCCGAAATCTCCCCCGGCTCCACCAGCCCGGACTGCCACAGCAGGGTGCCATCCTCAAGCATCAGGGAGATTTGAAAATAACAGGTGTTCTGCGCCGGGTTCGGAAAGCCGATCTCCTGTTCTTTGCTGTCCGCTTTCAGGGATATCCCCTCATAGCCGGGAATGGCAATGGAATCCGCTCGTTTCTCCACAGCGCCGGAGGGCTGCACCGTTTCGCCGTTGGGCAGTTTCGCTTGCTGCTTTTCCGGACGACCCATCAGCAGCAGAGCGGCAATTACCGCCGCCAGCACCACCGCTGCCAGCACAAAAACGACCAGTTTTCCCTTCCGTCTGGCAGCAGTCTGATATTTCCCTTTTTTCATAGACACCTCGTATTTGGAAATTCTATATTAGGAGCTATTCTTCCTTCAATTATACGTCCATAGTTCCTGTTTGTCAACCGAAAACGGAATTATAATTCCTCTATATGAATGAGCGGAGGAAGAAAAATGCTGATTTTTGACTTGCGAACGATCGGGAACAAGCTGCTTACCATTCGGAAACGCATGGGCATGACACAGGCCGAGGTCGCGGAGGCCGCCGGGCTGTCCGACCGTACATACGCGGACATTGAACGGGGAAGCGTCAACATGCGGACGGAAACCATTCTGCGCATCTGTAATGTCCTCCACATTACCCCTGACGAAGTCCTGACCGAAGAAAGCACGTCTCTGACCGCCAAGCAGGCGGAACTGTGGGAGCGGCTGAACGCCTGCAACCCCAAAGACAAGGAAACGGCTTTACAGTTTCTTTCCGTTTATCTGAAATCGCTGGATTGAGACATAGAAATACCCCCAGATTTTCACGCTTTTGAAGCGGAAAATCCGGGGGATTTGCGTTTGTTAATACTGCGCCGCCTCGGCGGACTTGAGCTGCAATTGAAGCCTATCCGCAATCAGCGCAATAAACTCACTATTCGTAGGCTTCCCCTTGGTATTGCTCACCGTATACCCAAAGAACCGTTGCAGGGTATCCAGATCGCCCCGATCCCAGGCTACCTCGATGGCGTGGCGAATCGCCCGCTCCACCCGGCTGGGGGTCGTCCCGAAGGTTTTCGCTACCTGGGGATAGAGTACCTTCGTGATGGCGTTGATCACGTCCATATCGTTTACCGCGATGATGATGGCCTCCCGCAGATACTGGTAGCCCTTGATGTGGGCGGGAACGCCGATCTCGTGGATGATGCCCGTGACCATGGACTCGAGCTGGTCTTGTCCGGACGGCGCTTCTCCGCGGATTTCTGACCGTCGCCGCCCCGGATCTCCTCAAGGCGCTCCACCAGCGCGGTCATATCGCAGGGCTTCAGCATCAGATACCGCACCCCCAGATTGGCCGCCGCCGCAGACACGTACTGCGTCACGAAGACGGAGGTCGCCAGTGTGATGGGGCGGCGCTCCATGCCGGACACGGCTTTCAGAACGCTGATGCCGTCCTTTTTGCTCAGCATCAGATCCAGCACCAGCACGTCGGGCTTCCGCTCCTCCACCATGCGAATGGCCTGTTCCCCGTCGCTGGCCGTTCCAACGACCTGGAAACCGTCGGCGTGTTGCAATGCGGCGGTCAGGGCGGTGCAGAAGTCGTCCGCGCTGTCCGCGATCAATACGGTTGTTACATGTTCCATATACAGTCCTCTCCTGCCATGTAAAAGATTAGATTTTGCTCCCCAATGCCACGAATCACGAAAACCCGTGTGCGACAAATAAAGAATACCATGAAGCACGCGGTTTTGCAAGGAAAAACAAAAATAATCGCTCGTCAAAAACAGCGCGTTTTCGACAATTTCGACGGATATCGAGAACTTTTCTACATTTTTCGACAAAATGCGGCAGTCCGTGCGGGCAGTTGACGGAAGGGGAAGACTGGTGTAAAATGGCCGTGAATACTGTCAGGAGGGACAAATCATGAACGAAGTATGGAATCTGGACGTTATTTACCGCGGCTTTGACGACCCCGCCTTTGCCGCGGACATGGAAAAGCTGGAGAAGCTTGTACAGGATTATGCGGCCTTTGCCGGGGAACTGGATAAGCAGACGCCCTTGGACGGCCTGAAAAAAGGCGTCGCCCTGGAAGAATCCCTGTCGGAGCTTTCCGGGAAGCTGGTGGAATACGCTTTTCTGCGCCAGTCGGGCAACACCCGGGACGCGGAAGCCGGCTCCCGACTGGGACAGGTGATGCAGATCCTCACCGGCGCTGCCGGCGCGCAGGCGCAGTGGCGGGAGTGGGTGTCGGAAATCCCCGATTTGATGACGCTTGTGGGCAGCGATGAGACGCTGAAGGACTACACCTTCCTGTTTGAAAGCCTGCTGCGAAACAGCACTCACCTGCTGGGCAGCCTTGGAGAGCAGATCAGCGCCAAGCTGTCCATGTCCGGCTCCAGCGCGTGGAGCGACCTGCAGGAATATCTGACCAGCACCGTGCCGGTGAGCTACAACGGCGGGACGACCAATCTGTCCGCCATCCGCAATCTGGCCTATGACCCCGACCCAGCCGTGCGGAAGGCGGCCTATGAAGCAGAGCTGAGCTGCTACGACCGGATCAAGGACGCCGTGGCCTTCGCCCTGAACTCCATCAAGCTGGAGACCATTTCGGACTGCCAGCTCCGTGGCTATGCGTCGCCCCTTGACCGGACGCTGGAAAAGTCCAACATGAAGCGGGAGACCCTGGACGCCATGCTGGGGGCGATGGAAGAATACATGCCTAAATTCCGGCAGTACCTCCGCGCCAAGGGAAAGGCGCTGGGCCACGAAAACGGCCTGCCATGGTACGATTTGTTCGCGCCCATGGGCAAATCTACTGCGCGGTACACCACGGAGGACGCCAAAAGGATTCTGGTGGAGCTGTTCTCCACTTTTGATTCCGAGCTGGCGGACATGGTGGCGCGCGCCTTTGACGAGGAATGGATCGACTTCTATCCCCGGGACGGAAAGTCCGGCGGCGCGTTCTGCGCCGGGGTGGAGTGCATCGGCCAGAGCCGCATTCTGACCAATTTCGACGGCACTTTCGGCGATATCGTGACCCTTGCCCACGAGCTGGGACACGCTTTCCACAACCAGTGCATCCGTACCCACCGGCCGCTGAACCGGGATTACTCCATGCCCGTGGCGGAGACTGCCTCCACCTTCAACGAGTGCGTGGTCATGGCGGCGGCCATCCGGCAGGCAAAATCCCACGACGAGGAGCTGGCGCTCATCGAGTCCCAGCTTCAGGATGTCACCCAGATCATCTGCGACATCTACTCCCGGTACCTGTTTGAAAGCATGGTGCTGGAAAACCGGGAGAAGCAGTTCATGAACGCGGAGACTCTGTGCGGCATGATGCTGAAGGCGCAGGAGCAGTCCTACGGCGACGGTCTGGACGCAAGCTTCCGCCATCCCTATATGTGGGTCTGCAAGAGCCACTACTACGGCTCGACCTTCTATAACTATCCCTACGCCTTCGGCGGTCTGTTCGCCCGGGGACTGTACGCCCAGTACGAGCGGGAGGGCGCGGCTTTCGTGCCGAAGTACAAGAAGCTGCTGCGCACCACCACCGTCGCCACGGCGGAGGATGTCGCCAAGGTGGCGGGCATTGACCTGACAGACAAGGAATTCTGGCGCGGCGCGTTGCAGACCGTCGCCCAGCAGATCGATCTGGTCTGCGGACTTCTTGAGGAGGGAAAACAGTAATGGACAGCCGGACAAAAGCACTGTGTGATTTTCTGAATGCAGCCCACAGCATGTATCACGCCCAGGCGTATCTGGCCGAGACGCTGAAAAATGCCGGTTATACCCGGCTGTACGAGCAGGACGAATGGGCGCTTGCCCCCGGCGGAAAGTATTTCCTGACCCGGGGCGGCTCTGCCCTCGTGGCGTTCCGGGTGCCGCAGGGAAGCCCCAAGGGCTTCCTCATGAGCGCCAGCCATTCCGACCGTCCCACCTTCAAGGTCAAGGAGAATTTTGAGCTTGCCGCCGCCTACACCCGCATGGCTGTGGAGCGCTACGGCGGAATGCTGATCTCCCCATGGCTGGACCGTCCCCTGTCCATCGCGGGACGGGTGACGGTGGAGACGGAAGCCGGTGTGGAGACGAAGCTGCTGGACATCGACAGAGATCTGCTGCTCATCCCCAACGTCGCCATCCACATGAACCGTCAGGCGAACGAAGGCTACAAATGGAACCCGGCAGTGGATACCCTGCCCCTCATCGGCAGCGCGGGCACGGCAGGCAAGCTCCCGGCGCTGCTGGAGAAGGAAGCGGGCGGAAAGATTCTGGGCCACGACCTGTATCTTTACATCCGGCAGAAGGCGTCGGTCTGGGGCGTTGACGAAGAATACATTTCCTCCGCCGCGCTGGACGATCTGGAATGCGCATGGGGCTGCACGCAGGGCTTCCTCAAGGGCGGGGACAGCGCGTCCATCCCGGTTCTGTGCGTTTTTGACAGCGAGGAGGTCGGCTCCGTTTCCCCGCAGGGTGCGGGCTCGTCTCTGCTGGAGGATACGCTGGGCAGAATTTGCGACGGCCTGAAGCTGAACCGTGGGCGGATGCTGGCGCAGTCTTTTCTGGTGTCCGCGGACAATGCCCACGCCATCCACCCCAACCACCCGGAGTATGCCGACCCCGGCAACGCCCCGGTCATGGGCGGCGGACTGGTGATCAAGTACAACGCCAATCTCAGCTACTGCACCGACAGCGTCAGCGCCGCAGTGTTCCGGAAAATCTGCGGCAGGGCGGGCGTCAAGGTGCAGACCTACCACAACCGGGCTGATCTTCCCGGCGGCTCTACGCTTGGCAGAATCTCCCTTGCCCACGTGAGCGTCCCCACGGTGGACATCGGCCTTGCCCAGCTGGCCATGCACTCGTGCTACGAGACGGCCGCAGTGTCCGACGCCATCGACTTAGAAACCGCCATGGCCGCCTACTACGGCTCGACACTGGAAGCAACGGAGAGCGGCTTTTCCATCCTGTAAAAAGCCCAGATTGGCAAACTGCCCAAAAACTATTATCCAAAATTGTAGAAACCAACCATTGCGTGTTCTTGCAGAATATGGTAACATTTATTTATCCAGGTGGATTCTGTCTACTCCACATAATAGACAGAATACCGCTAAAATAAAGGAGGATAAACCCGTCTGACGCACGGTGCGGCAGTGTGGAGACCTGTCGTAATGCTCCCGGAATATTGCTTTCCGGTCAGTGAGAACGCATGCGAAAATGGTAGGTGCGTTCGGCGTCGAAACAGTATGGCAAGTGTAACCCTGAAGAACGTAAAGAAGATCTACCCCTTCAACGGCGACGACGCAAAGAAGAAGAAAAAGAAGAAGGGCGAGGAGACCACCGAGAAGAAGGTGAACCTGCAGATCACCGACAAGGGTGTCGTGGCAGTGCAGGAATTCAGCCTGGACATCAAGGACAAGGAATTCATCGTTCTGGTCGGCCCCTCCGGCTGTGGTAAGTCCACCACCCTGCGTATGATCGCCGGTCTGGAAGAGATCTCCGAAGGCGAACTGTACATCGGCGACCGTCTGGTCAACGACGTTGCCCCCAAGGACCGCGATATCGCCATGGTTTTCCAGAACTACGCTCTGTACCCCCACATGACCGTTTACGAGAACATGGCCTTCGCTCTGAAGCTGCGTCATGCTCCCAAGGACGAGATCGACAAGAAGGTCAAGGAAGCCGCTGAGATCCTGGACATCACCCAGTATCTGGGCCGTAAGCCCAAGGCTCTGTCCGGCGGTCAGCGTCAGCGTGTTGCCATCGGCCGCGCCATCGTTCGTGACCCTCAGGTCATGCTGATGGATGAGCCCCTGTCCAATCTGGACGCCAAGCTGCGTAACCAGATGCGTGCTGAGATCATCAAGCTGCGTGAGCGCATCAACACCACCTTTATCTATGTTACCCACGACCAGACCGAGGCTATGACTCTGGGCGACCGGATCGTCATCATGAAGGACGGCTTCATCCAGCAGATCGGCACGCCTCAGGAGGTCTTCAACCATCCTTACAACCTGTTCGTCGCGACCTTCATCGGTACGCCTCAGATGAACATGTTCGAGAACGCCAAGCTGGTCAAGGCTGACGGCAAGTACGCCGTGCAGCTGGACAACCAGACCGTGGTTCTGTCCGACGAGAAGCAGGCCAAGCTCGCCGCCAACAACGTTGCGGAGCAGGATGTCGTTCTGGGCGTCCGTCCCGAGCACATTGAGCTGACCGCCGGCGGCATCGAGGGCAAGGTTGACGTGTCCGAAATGATGGGCTCCACTGTCCACCTGCATGTCACCTCCATGGGCCGCGACGTGGTTCTGGTGGTCTCCACCATGAACATGACCGGTGCGGAAGTCGCTGCTCTGTCCAGCGGTTCCACCGTTCACTTCTCCTTCCCCGGCCAAGTATGCCACATCTTCTCCAAGGAGACCGGCATCAATCTGGAAGCCTGATTCTGAACCAAAGTACAAACGGGTCTGCCTTAACCGGCAGACCCGTTTTCATACTATTTCCTGATTAGGGTCTATCTGAAAACCGTCAACACGCCCAAACAGCGGGTCTTTTCCGTCTGCTGTGCACCATTTTCCCTTGCAATACACAAAGTATTCCTGCGGAAAAATGGCTTCATCAGACGAAAAATCCCTCGCTGTTGGTCATATTTCCGGTTTTCAGATAGACCCTAAAATCTTAATTTTAATCAGGAAATAGTATCAGAATTTATGCGGAGGATACTTTGCTGATGCGCCATTTGCTTGCAGGATTTCTCGGATTTCTCCTGAGCGGAGTATGGTTCGGGATGCAGCTATGGCTGACCCACACCTTTCTCAAAAAAGGCCGTAACCGGCTCACTTTTTTTCACCATTGCTTGCTGCGTGTATTCCGACTGTGCTTATCCTCCGTTTGAGCGGTTCGTATTCTCCCAATTTCTCGGCCTTATCAAGCGGGAAGCTGTGGGCACTCACCGCGGCAGCGCTTCTTGTTACCTGTCTGGTAAAGGGGCTGAGCGAAAAGATGCCCCGAACCGTGGAGAGGCGGGAACTCCCGTGGGTTTGTATGGAAGCCGCATTTGTGGAGGTCGCCCAGCACCTTATGATGCAGTCCTTTGTGATATATTTGCTGGATGCGTGGGGATGCGCCGCGATCTGGTGCTCTTCCTCAATGCGCTTATCTGGTGCGCGGGGATCGTCATTCAGGGAATCCTTGCAAAGCAGACCATGGGAAAGAATTTTGTTCTTGGGCAGCACCGCACAATTCGTCAAGAAGTCTCAGGCAGGATTTTTGTTCCAATTCAAAGTTCCGAAAATGGAGGAATACTGTATGTATTTCCCATTTTCGGAACTGCGGAAGTGGAGCAAAAAGACGGCTGAGACTCGCAGACGCAATTGCGCGGTGTTGCCCTTGATTTGATCGCTTCATTTGTATTTTCCGTTGGCTGCGGCTACGTATTCTACCTGTCCGGGTGCATTGTTTTTTCGGTGACTGCGCATGTGGCCGAGCGATTGATTATGACAAGGCTGAAACGGTGATCAGAGGGAGCGGGAAAGCAGCATTCCCAGCAGCTTGTCGTCGGTGAAGGCCGGATGGGCGTAGGCGGTGTCCAGAATGGCTTCTACATTGTCTGTGTCGTTTTCGACCTCCTTGGAATAAAGCTGCGCTGTGGAGAAAATGTCGCCGCCCACTAGCCTGACCAGCAGGCAGGAGATCAGGATGAACTTCACGCGGCAGTAGAGGTCGTAGTCAGAGGCTGCCTGAAGCCAGTACCGCTGGGTCAGGTATCTTGCCAGCGCCCGGTGATGCTGCGTCCAGTTTCCGGGGTCGGGATGGCGGAGCATGGTCTCCCACTGGGGCGTCAGCAGCTCAAGGCCCAGAAAGAAATCCAGAACATCTGCTGGATTTCCCGGCTTTGCCAGAGCCGCGGCGGTTTCCAGCGCCGCCCCGGCGTCGAAGGGGCTTTCCTCCCCGCCGTCCAGCTCTGACTGCGCCTGACAGCCGTAGAGCAGCCCCAGCGCCAGAGATTCCCCGACGCTATGGGATTCGTCCGACAGAATGGACAGCATGACCTCCCGGGAGGCTTTCAGAGAAGCCATGGCTTCGACGTCATACCCCGGTGTACCGCCATCAGGGCGGGTGTCCACCATCAACGGGGCAAGCGGCGCATTCAGAATCAGCTTCGCGGCTTCCGGGCAGCTCAGCTCCAGCCCCAGCTCGGCAAAATCCCCGTAATCATGGGTCAGGCGGGGGAACATCCGGCAGGTTTCGCACAGGGCGCTTTCTCCCAATTCCGCCTGAATCCGGCAAAGCCCATCACTGCGCCACATGGGGCAGCGTCCGTCGATGATGGACATGGACGTTTTGCCGTCGGCAGTGCGCATCACCTCCCGGAGACGGTCGCCCAGCGTTCCGGGCAGGGTGCGGTAGAACCGGGCGGAAGCGTCGTCTATCTCCACCTCCCACTCCTTGCAGCAGCTGTCCGGGCATTCCCCGGCGGCGCAGCGGAAGCAGTCATAGTAGTCCGGTTTGAAAAGCAGCATGGGAAACTCCTCCTTGCACAAAAAGAAGCGCACACCCCGCGGTATGCGCTTCCGGAAAATCAATAATTCGGACGGATAGTGTTCATCAGGGAAGCGGCATCCTGTAACGCCTGCTTGCTGGTGCTGACCGCCATTTGCAGCTGGGTCAGCTGGGACATGGCCTCGTCGGTTTTGGCGGTGATCTCAGCAGTGGCGGTGTCCACCTTGGCAATGGCTTCGTTCAGCACGCCGTTTGCCTGATGGTAAACCAGCTCTGCCCGCTCCCGGGCGCTGCGCTCCACCTGCTGGGCGCGGCGGTAGGAATCCAGTTCCTCCCCGGCGACCTGACTGCCGCCGTCCGTCTCCGGCTTGGGTTCCTGCACGGCCTCAGCGGCCTGCATCTGCTCGATCTGGGCGCGCAGAGCGTCCCGTTCCTCGGTCATGGCGGCAAGCCGGGCTTCCAGTTCCGCGATTTGCGCAGCCTGCGCCTGAAGCTCTTCCAGCTGCCGGTGCAGGTCCTCCGTCTCGGCGGTCAGCGAATTGATCTGATCCTGATGCTTTGTGTTGATGTATTCCAGATAATGAACCACGTCCTGCCGGTTGAAGCCATTGAACGCGGAACGGAAATTCTGAGGTGCAGCCATAATAAAATCCTCCCTTTTCTGCCGCGGGGGTCAACATTTTTCAGAATTATACCACATATATTCCGAAAAAACAACCGTTTTCGCCGAACAAGGTCGGAAAACCAAAAAATATTTTTCCGCGCACCCCTTTACAAAAATGAAAAAGGTTGGTATAATACACAGGCTATCGATGAAATGCGCCAGTGGCTCAATGGATAGAGCATCGGATTCCGGTTCCGAGGGTTGGGGGTTCGAGTCCCTTCTGGCGTACCAAAGGGGAGTTCTTATAGGACTCCCCTTTGAACTTTTTGTGAACATTTTTCAGAAGCTGCACGTTGGTGTGCAACTTTTCTCTGTTTTGAAACTATGGATAGAAGGACTTTTTCCTTACTACAACATTCGGAGGTTTCTATGACAGAGGAAAACTACAATTACCGTACAAGTCAAACTCTCTTGCGTAACCAGTTCCCAGGGAAAGGGAAATGGAAAATTCCGGTATTACCAAAATTCCAACCGAAAGATGGTGATTTTAACGACCTTCTGCTGATCGGCTTTGATAAAACAAATCTGGAAGATCAGAATCATCTTGACCGGATGGTGCATTTTTTCCTGTATGATTACCGCTTTGAGCGGGTATGGAAAAATCCCGAGGCTGACATTGAAAAGCTGTCCCGATACCGGGCTGTGCTTTCTCCCGATTTCAGCATGTATTTGGAAATGGCACCTGTGATGCAGATGTATAATGTGTTTCGTAACCGCTGGTGCGGTGCTTACTGGGCATCCAAGGGTATACGGGTGATCCCAACCGTCAATTGGGGTGATGAATCCACCTTTGATTTCTGCTTTGACGGCATTGAAAAGGGCAGCGTTGTGGCAGTTTCAACCTACATGGCTTCCGAGCATGATCATCGAAAGGATCAGAAGGAATGGTTCATGGCTGGTTACAATGAGATGCTGCAGCGTATAGAGCCAGAGAGAATCATTTGCTACAACACCCCGTTTCCGGAGATGCAGGGAGACATCGTGTATGTGGATTATGAACGCAGCTCCTGGCGGTACATGGACTATGACCAGAAGGCAATGCCCCATGAAGATTTGGACTGCTATAAAATTGGTGGCGCAAATCACACGTTTTGTGATACAATGGACGCATACATGATCGGTAAAGGCGGCGGAAGCGCTTATGGTGGAAAATGGAGACCAAATCCCAATAAGCCGCAAGACCAGCGCTATCTGGGAAATCCCGGAGAAATCAAAAGAACGATAATGAATAACGGTGATGTTTACAAGACAAAAATGGGGCCTGATGGGCGGGCGGAAATGGAACGGCATGAGACAAATCACAACCGTGGAGATAAGCATACGAACCCACATGACCACAGAATTAGCTGGGATAATCCAGATGAACATCCGGTTCCAGGTCCGCCGATCAATTATCCGAATGGTGCACCAGAATTTAAGAACTTCAGCGAGGTGTTTTGCATGAAGGAAATAATTGTTCCATATGGCAGTATGAATTTTGAAACCATCAGTGAATTTAAGCGCAGCATCAACTGGGGTGCTGAGATTGAATTTGAGTGGAATGGGGCTGTGTTTAATATCATCAGATATGGTACCGATGGGAAAATAACAATCTACGCAGCAAATAAACCAGAAACTGAGAAAGTATGTGAGACGGCGGATGAGGCGCTGGAATACATGGTTGGCGATGATAGATTGCGGGACATCATTACCAAGGTTCATGTTGTATCCCGGTCGATTTGAAAAAGATGCCTATGTGAAGTGAAAAAATAGGAAATTTGATACTCTGAAATCCAAAAAACGTTGGTATGACAGGGTTTTTCAAAAAGTCCTATAAGAACACCCGTACCAGAGAAGAATGATCCGAACCTGTTCTTGGTGAGAGACGGGTTCGGATTATTTCTGTTTTAGGACTCGAAAGGGCGGCGGCAGCAACGCTGCCGCAACAAGCAGTCCGGCGGACTGTTTTAAGATAAGTGGGAGAGTCCCTCCAATTTCAGGCGCATCCCGTAGGGATGTGGATGAAATTGGAATATGTCAACGGTCAGTCTTCTGCAAAGTCTCACGAGCGCACCAATATGGACTCTACTGGCAGATTTGCCGTTGACTGCAAAGCAGGAAAAGATTCGCCCCGCGGCAGCCCGAAGAGGGCAGCCGCGGGGTTTTTTTGCAATCCCAACTCCTTTTCGTGCGTCGTCAAACAAGCTCGTCCATGCTGCACCCCAATACCTGCGCTATTTTCTTGACGGTCAGCACGCCGGGTTCTACGTGACCGTTTTCCCAGCGGCTGATATCCTTGACCCGGCATCCGATGACCTCGGCAAGCTGTCCCTGGGTCATGCCTGCAGCCTGACGGGCAGCCTTTCATTTATCTCCCATTTCTATCCTTCCTTTTTGCAGTTCGACTCTTTGTTCCTTGCTGCGTAGGGTGTTGCTCTCACATTCTCCTGACATTCCTGATAATATGTCATACACCGCATATCTTCAAGAACTTTTTTATGGTACAACCTCCTCCTTCGGCATCAGCGGCGGCATATTACACGCCTGAGTTCTGGCCCCAATGAGGAAATTGCTGTTTTACAGTTCAGATGATTCTTTTTTCTTGAAATGCGTAGCTTTGTGGCATATAATGGAGACAACGCTTTGAAAGGACTGTGGTTCCATGAAAGTAACGCTGCAAAATCTGACGAAAAAGTTCCCCAGCCGCAACAAAAAGCAGCCCGCCGACGTGATCGCCGTGAACGACTTCACCTTTGAGATCCCCGACGGCGTGCTGCTGGGTCTGCTCGGCCCTTCGGGCTGCGGCAAGTCCACCACGCTGAACCTGCTCTCCGGATTGCAGAAGCCTACCTCCGGCCGTATCTTCTTCGGCGACGACGACGTCACCGACCTGCCTGCGGAGAACCGGGGCGTGGGGCTGGTGTTCCAGAATTACGCCCTGTATCCCCATCTGACGGTACGGCAGAATATTACTTTCCCTCTGGAAAACCGGACGGGCAAGGACAAGCTCACCCACCAGCAGATGGCCGACATGGCGCTGGAAGCGGCGAAGCTGGTGCAGATTGAAGAACTGATGGACCGCAAGCCCAAGGAGCTGTCCGGTGGCCAGCAGCAGCGCGTGGCCATTGCCCGGGCGCTGGTGAAAATGCCGAGAATTCTGCTGCTGGATGAACCCCTTTCCAATCTGGACGCCCGTCTGCGGCTCCAGACCCGGGAGGAGATCCGCCGCATCCAGAAGGCCACCGGCATCACCACCGTATTCGTCACCCACGATCAGGAGGAAGCCATGTCCATCTCCGACCTGATCGTGGTCATGAAGGACGGCGTGGTACAGCAAATCGGCAAGCCTCAGGCGGTTTACGATTCTCCCGTGAATCTTTTTGTGGCAAAATTTCTGGGCACGCCGCCCATCAACGTCTTTGACGGTGAGGTGAAGGACGGGCATCTGTACATCGGCGAGGAAGCCGTGCTGGCCGTCCCCGGCGTGGCCAACCAGAGCGTCACCGCCGCCATCCGTCCCGAGGGCTTTACCCTGTCGGAGACCGGCGCGTTGAGCTGCGATCTGTCCCGGGTGGAGGTCATGGGGCGGGATATCAGTGTCGTCTCCACCCATCCCAAGTCCCAGAACGTGACCATCCGCTCCATCATCAGTGCGGAAAACGCCGTCAACACGACGTCCCAAAAGGTGCGCTTTGACCTGAAGCCCAATAAGGTATTCCTGTTCCAGAAAGAATCCGGCGCGCGGATCGATTTCGGCTAAAGCGGAGGAAAGCCTATGGAAAAGAACAACTGGAAAGGCTGGCTGTATCTGCTTCCCGCCTCCGTGTTTCTGGGGCTGTTTCTGGTGTATCCCCTTATTGACGTGCTGACCTATTCCTTTGAGGAAGGATATAATTTTGCGTCCCAGACCTACTTCGGCACCGGACTTTACAACTACCACTACGTCCTGCGCGACCCTTATTTTTTACAGGCGCTGAAAAATACGCTCCTGCTGGTGCTGATCACCGTTCCCCTTTCCACGGGACTGGCCATGCTGATCTCCGTGGGACTCAGCTCCATTCAGAAGCTGCGGGAGCTTTACCAGACCGTTTACTTCCTGCCCTACGTGACCAACACGCTGGCGGTGGGTCTGGTGTTCATGATCTTTTTCAAGCGGACGCCCTACTCCGACGGTCTTGTCAATCTGGTCTTAAGCTGGTTCGGCGCGGGGCCGGTGGACTTCATCGACGGGCCTTACTGGGCGAAGATGTTCGTTCTTTGCTTCTACACCATCTGGGTCGTTCTGCCCTTCAAAATCCTGATCCTCACCGGGGCGCTGGCCTCTGTTGACCAGACCTATTACAACGCCGCCAAAGTGGACGGCACTCCCCGGTGGCGCATTTTCACCAAGATCACCCTGCCCATGATCTCCCCTACCGTGTTCTATCTGGTCATCACAGGCTTCATCGGCGCGTTCAAAGCCTACTCCGACGCCGTCGCCCTGTTCGGCACCAATCTGAACGCCGCCGGGATGAACACCATCGTGGGCTACATCTACGACATGCTCTACGGCGACTCCGGCGGCTACCCCTCCTACGCCTCTGCCGCGGCCATTGCGCTCTTCGCCATCGTGCTGACCATCACCTGCATCAACCTGCTGGTGAGCAAGAAGCACGTCCACTACTAAAAGGAGGCGGCAAACGTGGATTACGAAAAGATCGAGAAAAACGCCCGTCTCCGGGATCGGGTCAGGAAAACCATTACCTATTTCTTTCTGACCATCTGGGGCATTCTGGTGCTGTTTCCCTTTTACTGGATGGTGCTTACCTCCGTCAAAAGCTACGGTGCTTACAATTCCGAGTGGATTCCCAAGCTGTACACCCTGTCCCCCACCCTGCAAAACTACATTGACGCCTTCACCCAGGTGCCGCTGGGCGGGTACTTCCTCAACACCATTGTCTTCACCGTCATCACCACCGGCCTGATGCTCATTGTCACGGTGCTGGCGGCGTACGGCTTTGCCCGGCTGAATTTCAAGGGCAAGGATCTGGTATTCGCCCTGTTTCTGTCCCTGATGATGATTCCCACGGAGCTGGTGGTCATCACCAACTTCGTCACCATCACCGACCTGAATCTGCGCAACACCTTCACCGGTCTGATCCTGCCCTCCGTAACGTCGGTGTTTTACATCTACCTGCTGAAAGAAACCTTCTCTCAGGTTCCCGATGAGCTTTACTACGCTGCCAAGGTGGACGGCACCTCCGATCTCAAATATCTGTTCAAGGTGATGATCCCCATCTGCCGCCCCACCGTCGTCACTATCACCATTCTGAAGGTCATCGAGTGCTGGAACGCCTACGTCTGGCCGCGGCTGATTACCGACGATCAGTCCTATTTTCTGGTGTCCAACGGCATTCAGGAGATTCGGGAAAACGGCTTTGGCCGGGAGAACATCCCCGCCATGATGGCGGCGGTGGTTGCCATTTCCCTGCCGCTGATCGTTCTGTTCCTGATTTTCCGGAAGAAGATCATGGAGGGCGTTTCGAGAGGAGGCGTGAAGGGATGAAAAAGCTGCTTGCCCTCGCCCTTGCCCTTGTGCTGACCCTTTCCTTCACCGGCTGCCACGGTACGCTTTCCTCCGGGGAGAATCCCGCCGCTTCCAGTTCCTATCCGGTTCCCGATGAGTTTGACACCTCCCGGCGGTATGAGATCACCTTCTGGGCAAAAAACGACACCAACATGGCTCAGGTGAACATCTACAAGCAGGCCATTGCGGACTTTGAAGCGCTGTATCCCAACATCACCGTGAATCTCCGGCTGTATACGGACTACGGCAAAATCTACAACGACGTCATTACCAACATCGCCACGGACACCACCCCCAACGTCTGCATCACCTACCCCGACCACATCGCGACCTATCTCACCGGCGAAGACACGGTGGTTCCTCTGGACGACCTGTTCGCCGATGAAAAATACGGCCTTGGGGGCAGCGAGGTGCGCTTCGATTCTCCCACCCAGGCGGAAATTATCCCTCAGTTTCTGTCGGAATGCGCCATAAACGACCACTATTACGCCATCCCCTACATGCGCTCCACGGAAGCCTGCTATGTCAACAAGACCTATGTGGAAAAGCTGGGGTATACCCTTCCCGAAGTCCTGACCTGGGACTTTGTCTGGGAGGTATCCGAAGCCTCCATGGCGAAGGACAGCGCCGGGAATTTCCTGCTGAACGGTCAGAAGGTACTGATCCCCTTCATCGACAAGTCCACGGACAATATGATGATTCAAATGCTCAAGCAGCGGGGCGCGGGCTATTCCACAGACAGCGGCGAGGTGCAGCTGTTCAACGACACCACGGGAGAAATCCTCACCACCATTGCCGAGCACGCCGCCTCCGGGGCGTTCAACACCTTCAAGCTGGCAGGCTATCCCGCCAATTTCCTCAACGCCGGGCAGTGCATCTTCGCCATTGACTCCACTGCCGGTGCGACATGGATGGGCGCCGACGCCCCCCTCATCGACATTGCCGAGGAAAAGCTGATTCCCTTTGAGCTGGCAGTGCTGCCGGTTCCCCAGTCTGACCCGGAGCAGCCCCGGATGATCTCTCAGGGGCCGTCGGTGTGCGTGTTCAACAAGTCCGATCCGCAGGAAGTACTGGCGAGCTGGCTGTTCGCCCAGTATCTGCTGACCAATAACGTGCAGATCGCCTATTCCCAGACGGAGGGGTACATCCCCGTCACGTCCAAGGCGCAGGAAAGCCCCGCCTATCAGGACTATTTAAGCCGCTGCGGCGAGGATAACACCACCCACTACCGCGCCAAGATCGAGGCCGCCCAGCTGCTGATGCGCTACACGGACTGCACCTTCGTTACCCCCGTGTTCAACGGCTCCGCGTCCCTGCGCAACGCCGCAGGGCAGCTGATCGAGGACGTGAACAAGTCCGTGCGCCGCCGCCAGACGGTCAACGCCGAATATCTTTCGTCTCTTTACAGCGACGTTTCCTCCCTGTACCGCTTGGACCAGATTCAGGTGTCTGCCAGCGGCTTAGGGCCGCTGCCCGGCGTTTCCAAGGCGCTGCTGATCGGTCTTGCGGTCTGCTGGGTCGGGATGGGTACCTATGTTCTCAGTGAAAAGCTGAAAAAACGCCGTAAAAAAGATTGATTTCCATAAATCCTGTAGTATAATGGGGCCGTACCCCATGGTACGATATATGAAAAAGGAGTTTTGAAACATGAAAAAGCTGATTGCCATGCTTCTGGTTCTGACGATGGTTCTGTCCTTCGCCGCCTGTGCCAAGCAGGACACTGTCACTCCCACTGTCGCTGCCGTCACCACTGCGGCTGCTGACCCCACCCCCGCGGCTGAAACCGAGGCAAGCGACCCCGCTCCCGTTGTCACCGCAATGAGCCATGCCGACTATGTGGCCGCCGACAACGAAACCGAGGTTGTGGTCGAGACCTACGTCCAGGCCCATCAGTCCTGGTGGGACAACAAGGTCACCGTTTACTGCCAGAGCCCCGACGGCGCTTACTTCCTGTACGAGCTGGCCTGCTCCGAAGAGGACGCCGCCAAGCTGGTTCCCGGCACCAAGATTCGTGTCACCGGCTACAAGAGCGAATGGTCCGGCGAAGTGGAGATCACGGATGGCACCTTTGAATTTGTCAAGGGCGATTCCTACATTGCCGAGCCTCTGGACGTTACCGACCTGCTTGGCACCGACGAGCTGATCGACCATCAGAACGAGTTCGTTTCCTTCACCGGCCTGACTGTGGCTCCCAGCACCGACGCCAACGGCAACGAGGCTGCTTTCCTGTACAACTGGGACGGCTCCGGCGAGAAGGGCAACGACCTGTACTTCAACGTCACCGTGAACGGCCAGACCTACAACTTCTGCGTGGAGTCCTACCTGTGCGGTCAGGACACCGAGGTGTATCAGGCTGTGGAAGCACTGCAGATCGGCGACGTGATCAACGCCGAAGGGTTCCTCTACTGGTACGAGGGCGTCAACCCCCACATCACTTCCGTTTCCGCTGCGAACTGAGTTTTTAACCGAGCGGGGAAAGGCGAATGCCTTTCCCCGCATTTTTTCTGGACAAAGATAGTTCTTTATTTTTTCAGGTTCAGTTAAGCAGCATGGTGTATACTTGGTCTCATCAGGAACAAATTCCCATGAAAGAAGGTACACTATGAAAAAAGTCATCCCTTTGCTGCTCGCCGCCCTGCTGCTGGCAGGCTGCGCGTCCGCCCCGGCAGCCACGGTGGAAACCACTGCTCCGGTGCAGACCACCGCCGCGACGGAAGCCGCAGCGGAAACCGCCCCCGTAGCCGTCGCCGAAGCGCCGGTCTACACCTCCCGCTTTGACAGTGAGACGGTCATCACCCTCTCCGACGACGGTCTGACCGTAAACGGCGGCGGGGAGACCGACACGGTCTATACCTCCCACGATATTGTCTATTACGAAGAAAAAACCGCCTACGAAAGCGGCAACCCCTACGGTGCGGGCAGCGAAACCGACATGCACACCGCCGAGGAGGCGCAGGCGCACACCGTGGTGAACATCACCGCCCCCGGCGCTTACCGTCTCAGCGGCAAGCTCAGCGCTGGGCAGATTCGCATCGACTTGGGCGAGGACGCTGCGTCCGACCCAGACGCAGTGGTGGAGCTGATTCTGGACGGCGCGGACATCACCTGCACCGTCGCCCCCGCCATTCTTTTCCGGAACGTCTATGAGTGCGACGGTGGCTGGAACACGGAAACCGCCCAGCCCACCGTGGATACCACCGACGCCGGGGCTAATCTGATTCTGGCAGAGAACAGCCGGAGCACCGTCTCCGGCTCCTATGTCGCCAAAATCTACAAGGACGCCGAAGGGGAAAAGAAGCTGTGGAAGCAGGACGGCGCGGTCTACTCCTACATGTCCATGAACGTCTACGGCCCCGGCGCGCTGGGCATCACCGCTGAAAACGAGGGCTTGGACTCCGCGCTGCACCTGACCATCAACGGCGGTGATATCGCCATCCGCTCTCAGGACGACGGCATCAACACCAACGAGGACGGCGTCTCCGTGACCACCGTCAACGGCGGCACCCTGCACATCATTGCAGGTCTCGGCGCGGAGGGCGACGGCATCGATTCCAACGGCTATCTGGTCATCAACGGCGGCACCGTGGTTGCCTCCGCCAACCCGGCCTCCGACGCCGGTCTGGACTCCGACATGGGTTCCTTCATTAACGGCGGTACGGTGGTCGCCCTCGGCTCCACCATGGACTGGGCGGAAAGCGACTCCAATCAGGTCACCATGAACCTGCAATTTTCCCAGTACCAGTCCAGCGGCAGCGCCATTGTGGTTACGAAGGAAGACGGTACGGTGATTTTCGCCTACGACCCCAGCGAGGATGAGGTGCTTGGGGAAAATATGCGGCAGTATATGGGCGCGGTCATCTCCTGCCCCGCCTTTACGCGGGGCGAGACATACCAGCTCTGGCTGGACGGCACCGTCACCGGCACGGAAACCGGCGGCGTGTACACCTCCGTCACCGCCTATTCCGGCGGCACCCAGATGCAGTACACCGGTACCGACGTTGGCATGGGCGGTATGGGCGGCCCGCGCCCCGAGGGCGGAATGCCCGAAGGCTCTGACGGCCAGCGCCCCCAGCCCGGAGATTTCACCCCACCCGACGGCGATACCGGCGGTCAGCCCCCGGAGAAGCCTGACGGTGACGCCCCCGGTGCGCCGGGAGACGGCACGCCTCCCGACGGCGAGCGTCCCACCCTCCCGGAGGGCGAGACCACGCCGGATCGGCAGCCCCCGGAAGGTGGTCAGAACACCGCCGGGGAGGCCAGCACCGGTTTCTACATGAATGATATGGTAAACGCCTTTTCCGGCATAACCGCCGTATAATCAAAAACAGGGCCACCGGCCGTGTGCATCTGCACCGGGCCGGTGGTTCTTGTTTTACGTATTTTTCCGCAAAAATCCGCTGTTGACCAGCAGAATGGTCACGACCCAGGAGCGGGGGAACGCATGGTACAGCATGGGTAAGCTTGGGCTTGCCATGAAAAACCGGGCGCATCTGACCCCGGCGGTTCAGATGTTTATGGAATACCTGCCCTTCCGGGAGATGGCGGGGCGAAGGATGCCGGTGAATGAACGCGGCAGGGCAGTCTTGTTTTTTGGTTTGTGATATGATAAGATCAGGATCAGAAATCAGAATTTGTGGAGGTAAGCAAAATGAGTGATAGCAGGTTAAAGGGTATAGCAGTTATTCTATTTGGAATACTCTTAAGTGCAAGCAGCGCAGAAATGAATCGAACCGTGTTGGCAAGTTTTAGCGATTTCCCATTTGCTCTTGTCGGGATAATTGTTGGAATTGTTGGACTTGTAATGGTTTTCAAAAGCAATAAAGAATAACAACTTCCAATTTGCAGAATAAGCCAGAACGGTATCGCATTCCCGCCATCCCAACAAACACCAACGGCGTGACCTTTGCGGTCACGCCGTTTGCATATTCAACTTATCCTCTCAGCACAGCTTCGCGCCGGCGGGGATGGCGTCGCTGACCATTACCAGATTCAGCTTCTCCTCGCCCTTCTCCGTGTGGATGGCGGACAGGAGCATACCGTTACTCTCCTTGCCCATCATCTTCCGGGGGGGCAGGTTGGTGATGGCCACCAGGGTCTTTCCCACCAGTTCTTCGGGCTTATAGTATTTCGCAATGCCGGAGAGGATCTGACGGTCGGTGCCGGTGCCGTCGTCCAGCGTGAAGCACAGCAGCTTGTCGCTCTTCTTCACCGGCTGGCAGTCCTTGACCTTCACCGCCCGCAGGTCGGACTTGCAGAAGGTGTCGAAATCCACCTTTTCCTCGCTGTAAGGCTCGATCTGAAGCGCCGGGACGGGGGGCTTGTTCAGCTCCTCCAGTGCGGCCAGCTCCTTCTCCACGTCGATTCTGGGGAACAGGGCGGGACCGGCCACGGTGGCGACGTCGGCGGGCAGAATGCCGAAGCCCGTCAGGCTGTCCCAGTCCGTCCGGGCATCGCCCAAGCGGTGGGCGATCTCCGCCGCGGTGTCGGGCATAAAGGGCTTCAGCAGGCCACCGCAGACGCGGATGGTCTCCAGCAGGTTGTACAGCACCTTCGCCAGGCGGGGCTTGCTGTCCTCGCTCTTGGCCAGCACCCAGGGGGCGTTCTCGTCGATATACTTGTTGGCGCGGGAGATGACCTTGAAAACCTCCGCCAAAGCGTTCTGGAAGGCATACTTCTCCATCTGCTCCTCGTACTTATCCCGGAGGGAGGATACCATGGCGATCAGCTCGGCGTCCTTCTCCTCGTCCGCCGTCTGTACCGCGGGCAGGCGCTCGCCGAAGTACTTCTGCGCCATGGCCACCGTCCGGGAGACCAGATTGCCAAGATCGTTGGCAAGGTCTACGTTGATGGTGTTGATCAGCGCCTCGTTGGAGAAATTGCCGTCGGAGCCGAAGGGGAAGGAGCGCAGCAGGAAGAAGCGCAGGGCGTCCACGCCGAAGCGCTCCGCCAGCACGTAGGGGTCCACCACGTTGCCCTTGGACTTGGACATCTTGCCGCCGTCCAGCAGCAGCCAGCCGTGGCCGTAGACCTTCTTCGGCAGGGGCAGGTTCAGGCTCATGAGCATGGCCGGCCAGATGATGGAGTGGAAACGGACGATCTCCTTACCCACAAAGTGGACGTCGGCAGGCCAGAAGGCTTCCAGATCGTGGTATTTGTCGTTCTCAAAGCCCAGCGCCGTCATGTAGTTGAACAGGGCGTCGATCCATACGTAGACCACATGGCCGGGGTCAAAGTCCACCGGCACGCCCCAGGTGAAGCTGGTGCGGGAGACGCACAGGTCTTCCAGACCCGGCTTGATGAAGTTGTTGACCATCTCGTTGACCCGGCTGCGGGGCTCCAGAAAATCGGTGTTTTCCAGCAGGTCCTGCACCCGGTCGGCATATTTGGACAGGCGGAAGAAATAGGCTTCCTCCTCCGCATCCTGCACCTCCCGGCCGCAGTCGGGGCATTTGCCGTCCTTCAGCTGGCTCTCCGTCCAGAAGGATTCGCAGGGCTTGCAGTACTTGCCCTTGTAGACGCCCTTGTAGATGTCGCCGTTGTCGTGCATCCTCTTGAAAATCCTCTGGATGGCCGCCACATGGTAGTCGTCGGTGGTGCGGATGAAGCGGTCGTAGGAAATGTTCATCAGCTTCCACAGATCCAGCACGCCCCGCTCACCGGTGACGATGTCGTCCACGAACTGCTGGGGTGTCACGCCTGCGGCCTTGGCCTTGTCCTCGATCTTCTGGCCATGCTCGTCGGTTCCGGTGAGGAACATGACGTTATAGCCCTGAAGCCGCTTGAAGCGCGCCATGGTGTCCGTCGCCACTGTGCAGTAGGCGTGGCCGATGTGGAGCTTGGCGGACGGGTAATAGATGGGGGTGGTAATGTAATAATTACCTCTGCATTTTTCGCACATAAAGAATCCTCCTAAATAAAAAAGCACCCGTGGGATAGCCCAAGGGCGACAAAAACTGACGCGGTACCACCTTGATTCGCACGGGCATTCCGCCAGTGCCTCAAACGCCTGTAACGGGACGACCCGGAACCGTCTACCTGGGGAGAATCCCCGCTCGACGGCTCAGCTCCGAGACCATGTTCCGCTCCCCTCGCCGCACCCCCTCGCACCTTCCGGGGCTCTCTTTCGCGGGAGAAAAAGCGTACTCTTCTCTTCACAGCTTCTGAAATATACAGCGCCATTATATCCCGGTGCAGGGGGTTTTGTCAACACCCTGCACCGGGAATTTCCGATTTTTGCCGGGAAACGCTGATCGTTACGACTTTTCTTCCTTCCCTGTCAGCCACATGGCCACCGCGATGGCGCTGACGCCGCCCACCAGCTTTCCCACGATCATGGGGCCGATCATCTCCGGGGCGAAGCCCGCCGTGAAGCCCAGATGGTCGCCGAAGACGAAGGCCGCCGAAACCGCGAAGGCGATGTTGACCACCTTGCCCCGCCGGTTCATGTCTTTTACCATGCCGAAGGTGGCAATGGAGTTGGCAAGGCTGGCGATCAGTCCCGCCGCCGCGGCATCGTTGATGCCCAGCCACCGCCCCGCCGCCATCAGCGGCTTTCGCAGCAGTTTCGTGATCACGAACACCAGCGGGAACGCCCCCGCCAGAACGATAGCGATGGTGCCCACCGTTTCAAAGCCCTCCGAAATGGGCGCCATGCCGGGGATGATGACGAATCCCGTCAGCGCCTCCACGACGGCCGCCGCCAGTCCCACGGTCACAACGGCCACCACCATCTTGCCGAACACCTCGAAGCCCCTGACCATGGCGTTTTCCGCCCGCCACAGTCCCAGAGCGATCAGCGCCCCGATGATGACAATGGGGATCAGGTTGCGCAGCACCATCCCGATGGGGAATCCCGCCGTCAGGCCGCCCGCGAAAACGCCCAGCGGGATGGTGACGATGCCGCAGAGGATTCCCTGCGCCATGACCGGCCTGTCCTTTTCCTCCAGAATCCCCATGGCGACGGGGATGGTGAACACCACGGTCGCCCCCAGCATGGAGCCGGTGAGCACGCCGCCCAGCATGGCCGCCTGATGGCTTGCCGCCAGCTCCACCGCCAATGCGCCGCCGCCCATGTCGCAGGCGAGAATCGTTCCGGCAAACATGGCGGGGTCAGCGCCCAGGAAGGCGAACACCGGCACGATCACCGGCTTGAGCAGGCTTGCCAGCACCGGCGCAAGGCAGACGATCCCCACCATGGCCAGCGCCAAAGAACCCATGGCCAGGATTCCCTCTTCAAATTCCTTTCCCAGCCCCCAGCGGTTCCCGAAAATCCGGTCAATGGCGCCCGCCACCGCGAAAGCCGCCATAACTGCTATGAGGATCTCATGAAATGACATTGCCCTCTCTCCCTTACTATGGATTGTCCCGAGAACGGCGTTTTGTCTCAGGACGTTTGGACTACTGCTTTTCGTCCACGATGGCCACGACGGCGGCGTCCACCGGGGCGTCCATGCAGTATTTGCTGGCAACCGTCCCCGTGGCGAGCAGCACCTTGTCCCCCGTTCCCGCACCTACCTGATCGGCCGCTACGATTTTCTCTCCATTGCTCTCCACCACAAGGAAGGTCTGCCCCTGCAGGCACGCCGCCTTCCGTGTCGCCCAGATGGCGCCTACCACTTTTCCTACCTTCATTTCTTCCCCTCCATAATTTCCTTCGCCAGCGGCGTCAGCACCGCGCCGGGACTTGGCAGTTTCCCCGCCGCCCGAAGCCCGCGGGCTTCCTCCGCCGTGATGAGCTTTTTCCGCCCGCCGTCCGTAAACAGCACGCCCCAGTTTTTCAGCTCCCGCTGGGCGGAGGCCAGACTTCCCGACAGCATCCGGTTTTTCGGTGCTTCCGGCAGACCCGGTGTGTAGAGATAGACCGGCTTTCCCTCCGCCAACGCAGACAGCACCCGCTCCTCCCGGAACCGAAGCAGCTGGGACAGGGTCAGTGAGCCAATGACCACCGCGTCGTAGGGCGCTTCCATCACGTAATCATACCCCAGCTCCGCCGCCGGTTCCTTTCCGATCAGCAGCGCCCGGGTCATGGTAAAATTCTCCCAAGGTCGCCCTTCCGGAAGCCGCAGGCGTTGGCCTCGTCGTAATCCAGATGGACGTAGGAAGCAAACTCCGGGCTGACCCGCACCGCCACGTCCTCAAAAATCACCGGACGGCTGGTATACGCCTTCAGCTTCACCGTCTGCTTGTCCCGGACGCCGAAGCGGGCGGCGTCCTCCGGGGTCAGGTGGATATGGCGCTTTGCTACGATGACCCCTTGCGGGAGCGTGACCCGGCCGCACTGCCCCACGATCACCGCGCCGGGGCTTCCGGCCACGTCCCCGGACAGCCGCACGGGGGCGTCGATGCCCAGCGTTCGGGCGTCGGTGAGGGAAATCTCCACCTGGGCTTCCTCCCGTTCCGGCCCCAAAACCGCCACGTTCTGAAATTCTCCCTTGGGGCCGATGACCGTGACCCGCTCATTTGACAGATACTGCCCCGGCTGGGACAGCGGCCGCTTCGGCGTCAGGGGATGGCCGAACAACACCAGCGCCTGCTGCGCCGTCACGTGCACATGCCGCCCGGAGGCTTCCAGCTCCACAAAAATCCGCCCCGCGATGGCTTCGGCCAGAGCAGAAAGTTCCCTGTTTTCCATTTGTTTGCCTCCCTGTGGAAAAATCCGGCTTTACTCTCCCAGTCTCTGCAAAATCTTCTCCGTGAGCAGCTCCACCAGCTCGGCGTTTACCGCCCCCGCTGCCGCGCTGCCCTGCGGAACCACGGGACTTTCTCCCAAATCCCACGCCACCCGGCGGATATTGATCAAGTCCAACGGGGAAATATTGTTGGAGGAGCTGCTGCCGCCCACCGCGCCGCAGCCCAGGGTCAGCGCCGGGAACAGCCCCGTGGTCGCGCCGATGCCCCCCAGCGCCGCCGGTGTATTGACCAGAAACCGGGACACGGGGATTTTGGACGCGAACCGGCGGATGACCGTCTCGTCCGTGGCGTGGATGGCGAAGGTGTGGCCGCTGCCCTCGTGGCGCAGGACCTCCATGCACTTGCTTAAGACGTCGTCCTCACTGTCCATGACAAAAAACGCCAGCACGGGGCATAGCTTTTCCATGGAGTAGGGCCGGGTCGGCCCCGCCTCCTGCTCCCGGGCAACCAGCACCTTTGTGCCGCTGGGCACGGAAAATCCCGCCGCTTCCGCCAGCTTTGCCGCGGGTTTGCCCACGATGTCCGGATTCAGCGTCCCGTTGGGGCGGAACAGCAGCTTCGCCAGAGCGCCTGCCTGAGTGGTATCCATGAAGTAAAAGCCCTGCCGCTCCCCCTCCGAACGCACGGCGCTTTCCATGCTCTTCTCCACAATGATGCTCTGCTCGGAAGCGCAGACGGTGCCATAGTCAAAAGACTTTGACCTTGCGATACAGGCCAGAGCATGGGCGACATCCGCGCTGCGGTGGATATAGGCGGGCCCGTTTCCCGCGCCAACACCGATGGCGGGCTTGCCGGAAGAATACGCCGCCTTCACCATACCCGGGCCGCCGGTGGCGAGAATCAGCCGCACCGGCTCCGCCTTCATCAGCTCCTGACATCCGTCCAGAGACGGGATGCTCAGGCAGGCCACCGCGTCGGCGGGCGCGCCCACCGCCTGCGCCGCTTCCGCTACGATCTGCGCCGCTTTCCGGGTGCAGGCAATGGCCTTGGGGTGGGGAGAAAACACGATGGCGTTGCCCGATTTCAGGGCGATCATGGCCTTGTAGCACACCGTGGAGGTGGGGTTGGTGCTGGGGACGATAGCGGCGATGACCCCCACCGGCACGCCAATCTCCCAGAGCTTTTTCTCCGGGACTTCCCGGAGAATGCCCACGGTCTTCATGCCCCGAACCGCCTCCGCCACCCGCTGGGAGGCGAAGAGATTCTTAGCCCTTTTGTCCTCCGCATTGCCGAAGCCCGTCTCCTGAACCGCCATTTCCGCCAGCGCGGACGCCTGTGCCGCAAAGGCTTTGGCCACCGCTTCCACGATGGCGTCCAGCTGGCTCTGGGACAGTTCTGCCAGCTTCCGCTGCGCTGTCTCCGCCCTGCGCGCCAGCTCCCGCGCTTCCTGCCGCGCGGTCAGATCCTTGTCAAATTCCATAGAAACCTCCTTACAGGAATATCCTCTGGCAGCACGATTGAGGATACCCGCTAAAACAGCAGACTTGACCCGTCGCCCGCTTTCTTTGTCAGCCGTCCGTTCTCCACGAAGCCCATCTTTTCCAGCCAGCGCTGAAATTCGGGGATGGCCGTCTTGCCCGTGATCTCCCGCAGAGCCGCCGTCTCCCGGAAGCCTGTGGTCTGGTAGTTGAGCATGATGTCGTCGCCGTGGGGAATGCCCATGAAATAGTTGCACCCGGCCATGGTCAGAAGGCTGGCCAGATTCTCAATGTCGTTCTGATCCGCCTTCATGTGGTTGGTATAGCAGCAGTCGCACCCCATGGAAATTCCCGTGAGCTTGCCCATGAAGTGATCTTCCAGCCCCGCCCGGGTCACCTGCCGGGCGTCGTACAGATACTCGGGTCCGATAAAGCCCACCACCGTGTTGACCAGAAACGGCGAAAACCGCTTGGCAAAGCCATAGCACCGCGCTTCCATGGTCACCTGGTCGGTGTCAAAATGGGCGTTGGAACTGAGCTCCGAGCCCTGCCCCGTCTCGAAGTACATCACGTTCGGCCCCTCGGCGGTACCCTGCTTCAGAAGCAGCTGCCGGGCTTCCTCCAGCGTCGCGGCGGAGAAGCCGAAGGCTTCGTTGCCCTTCTGGCTGCCCGCGATGGACTGGAAGATCAGGTCACAGGGCGCACCCGCCTTGACGGCCTTGATCTGCGCCGTCACATGGGCCAGCACGCAGATTTGGGTAGGAATCTGCCAATGCTCCTTGATCTCCTGAAACCGCCGCAGCACCTTGCCGACCTGCTCCGGGGAGTCCGTCACCGGGTTCAGGCCGATGACCGCATCCCCCGCGCCGAAGCTCAGCCCTTCCAGCGTGGAGGCCGTGATGCCCTCCGGGTCGTCGGTGGTGTGGTTGGGCTGCAACCGGCACGACAGCGTCCCCGGCAGGCCGATGGTGGTATTGCAGTGGGCGGTGACGGTGATCTTGCTTGCGGCATAGATGAGGTCGAGATTGCCCATCAGTTTGCACACCGCCGCGATCATCTCCGCCGTCAGCCCCCGGCTGAGCTTGCGGATGTCGCTGCCCGTGGTCGTTTCGTCCAGAATCCACTCCCGCAGGTCGGACACCGTCCAGCCCCGGATTTTCTCATAGACGGTCTCGTTCACGTCGTCCTGAATGATCCGGGTGACCTCGTCGCTTTCATAGGGGACGGCGGGGTGTTCCCGGAGATCGGCCAGCGTCAGAGCGGAAAGCACCACCTTGGCCGCCACCCGCTCCTGGGCGGACTCCGCCGCCAGACCCGCCAGCTGGTCGCCGGTTTTTTCCTCGTTGGCCTTGGCCAGCACCTGCTTGATATCCCGGAATGTGTAGGTTTTTCCCAGCAATGTGGTTTTTAATTTCATGTCGTTCATCCTTTTTGTGGGGTGACCTGCGGATGTCGTCCGTTTCCGCAGGTCACCGTTCTTTTCCCCGGCCGGCGTCCGCGCGCTTCTGGATCATCAGCAGATACAGCATACTGCTCATCCGGTTCATGGCCCGGAGGATATCCACCCGGGTCGGATTTCCCTCCCGGTCGCGGAAGGCCGTCACCGCCGCCAGCTCTGCCTCCCGGGCAGCGCACCGGGCGCGGTTGAGCCGGGCAATGGCCGCCCCGTCCGCCGCCGAGGGCATGAAGTGGGGCTGGCCGTAATAGTCCTGAGGAAAATGGCTGCGCTTGCGCTGCTCCTCCTCCGTCAGGTCGCAGAGCCTGTCCCATTGCAGCGGCTCGTCCAGCACCTCGCAGCGGATGATCCGCCGCGCCAGCTCCAGAATCTCCCCCACCGGTGCTTCCAGACCTTTGTCCGTCAGCTGGCAGAGGATCAGCTCCGATTCCAGCGTGTCCAGTTTCCCCCGGAAAATAATTCTGGGGTGATCCTTCACCACCAGAAAATCCCCGTTCAAGTGGGTCATATGCTCCGGCTTTTCCGTCAGGAAGCCGCCGGTGAGAAGGGGAAAGCAGTCCTGCTTCGCCTGCTCGCCGGGACGGATCTCGATCCGTTCCCGGCTGAGATAGTCCCGGGCGGCACTGGTGAGCTGGTCGCCCTTTCCCAGATAGAAAATGCGCTTGCCCTCCCGGTTTCGGATATTCGCCCGGACGGCTTCTTCGTTATAGAGCATTCCTTACTTCCCGGCGTTCGGGGTCTGGGAAGGACGCCCCTTGGGGAGAATGGAGTCCACCTCCATATGGGGCCGTGCGATCACGTGGACGGAGATCAACTCCCCCACCTTCTCCGCAGCCGCCGCGCCGGCGTCGGTGGCCGCCTTCACAGCGCCCACGTCGCCGCGCACCATCACGGTGACAAGGCCGCCGCCCACCTGCTCCTTGCCCACCAGCTGCACATTGGCGGACTTGACCATGGCATCCGCCGCCTCAATGGCGCCCACCAGTCCCTTTGTTTCAATCATGCCCAAAGAATTCGTATCCATAGTGTTCCATCCTTTCAAGTTGTGCGGGGACATGTCCCCTCGTGTTTCCGCTTACCGCTCCACCGGCGATACCGCAATCTCCGCTACCGCGTCGGCGAAGGCCCCGCAGGCGGCGTCACAGGCACTTTGCGTCCCGGCAAGCAATCCGCCGCCGAAGTTGGTTTCGCTGGGCGGGGCGTAAAGTTTACATAACGTCACATCCGCCGCTTTCAGCGCCGCGTCCATGGCGTACATGCCCTCCAATGGCGGGGCAATCAGATAAGCCAGCGCCGACCCTGGGCGCACCCCCGCTTCCTTTGCCAGAAACGTCCCCACGCTGCTGACCGTGTGGGCGAGGTACGGCACCCCCGCCGCGTCCTCAAAGCCCACCCGTTCCAGCTCTGCCAGCGCCGCTTCCATACCGCTTCGCACCGCCCCGGGGGTCTGCGCCGCCAGAATGCCGATGACCTCCCCGGCAAAGGGCGTGGTAGCGTTGGCCGCCCCGGCGTAAAAGCTGCGGGCGTATGCCACCTGCACCTGAGCCGCCTTCGTCGCCGCGTCCAAAGCGATGTAGGTGGCGTCGTCGCAATCCGTGGTCAGCAGCCCCAGAGACGGATACCCTTCCGGCGCGCCCAGCTGACGGCACAGCGCCGGGGCGGCGTTGGCCAGATACCGCACCGCCAGAACCTTCACCGGAATCATGCCCCCGCCTCCAGATGCAGTCCCACGCCGGAGACTTTTTTCTTTAATATGGTCTCGATCAGCCCCGCGATATGCGCCCCGGCCTCCACCGCCGGGGTACCCTGGGCGTGGATGTTGGACACCACCGTCCGGGCGGATTCGGAAACGCCGGTTCTGGGCCGGTAGGTGATATAGGCGGACATGCTCTTGTCCGTCACCAGACCCGGCCGCTCGCCCACCAGCATACACACCAGCTCGCACCCCGTCACGTCGCCGATGGCGTCCCCCGCGCCCACCCGGCAATAGCGGACGAAAATCGGCGTTCCGGGATCGATGCCCCTGAGCTTCAGACCGTCCCGGATGGCCGCGAGACAATCCATGGCGTTGGCGGTGATGGCGGCGGAGGAAAGCCCGTCCCCCACCACGATCTGCACCCGGGGCGTCCCGGGGACGGCGGCACGGATTTTCTGCTGGTTTTCCTCGTCAAAGCACCGCCCCAAGTCCGGGCGGGTCAGGTATTCGTCCTTGTCCCGGCACTTACTTTTGACCTCCACCATGCCGTTTTTGGCGGCGAAGTCCTCGCTGACCTGAGAAAATACCGCGTCCTGCGCCGCCGCGTGGTCGGCGCGGAAACGGAGCATGGTCAGGGTCTTGTACCGCGCCCCCGCCCGGCCGCTGCCCAGACGCGCCGGGGTCTTTTCCTTCATTTTCCGGAATTTTTCCTCGTTTTCGGCGTGTTCCACCAGATAGAGCTTCCGTAAGTCCAGCGCCGTCACATCCGGGACAAAGTCGCCGTCCCGGTACGGGGTGGGCGCTTTCTCCGGCTGGGGCGCGGTCGGGCGATAGTCGCCGCCCTTCACCGGCGGCTCATGCGCCATGCCGCTCAATATCTCCGCCACCATGGCGGCCAGTTCCTGTTTGTTCATATGCCTCTCCCCTCTATTTTCCGAGAACCAGAGTCTTTACCACCACCGGTAGGGCTGGCCCCACCGGGGCACCCACGTCCAGATAGCTGCCCTCGCCCACCTTCACCCGGTCGATGCACAGGATTTCCGCGTTGGGGCCGAGACGAAGCGCCAGCGCCTGTCCCAGTGCCTTGGCCATGTCCTGTTCCAGACAGATCAGCGCTTTTCCGCCCGTGCCCGCCGCGATTTCCTCCGCCATCGTCGCCACCTCCCGGTAGCCCGGGGAATTTATCCCCGGAAACGCCAGAATGGCGCTGTCCTCCTGCTTATTTAGCTCCCGACGGATGGTTTCCCGGGAAGTGTCCGCCAGCGATACCACCGGAATATTTTTCAGCGGGAACGGGACGTTCTGATGGAACACGGTGCTTCCGGACAGCTGGGCGCTGTGGCAGCCCGCGCCGATGACCGTGGCGCGGATGGTCTCGCTTCCCAGGGTAAATTCCCCTTGGCAGAGACGGCTCTCCCGGATAGTCTGTCCCAGAATCGGCCCAATATCGCCGAATTCCAGCCATGGAAGCTCTTTTTCGATGCAGTCCGCCACGCCGCCGGAGAAGGAAATGACCAATTCCTTTTCCCGGCAGGGGTCAAACCGCCCCGCTTCCCGGGTGGTCAGCTGCTCCAGCAGGGGCGTTTCCTCCCGCAGACCCGCCGCCATTTCCAGCGCCTGCGTCAGAATTTCGGCCACGGTTTTCACCTGCCCGGGGCTTGCTTTGTCCCCCGGTTTTAAGTCGCACAACCCCTCCAGCACCGGAGAAACGTAGGTGACGGTGCCGCCGCCGTCAAATTTCAGCAGCCGCCCGCCCACGTTCAGGCAGCCGGTTCTCTCGATTTTCCCGTCGCGGATCAGCGCAAGGTTGCTGGTGCCGCCGCCGATGTCCATGTGCAGCACCGTTTTTCCCGTCCGCTGGGAGTAGTCCGCCGCCCCCGCGCCCTTGGCGGCCAGTACGCTTTCCAGATCGGGGCCAGCGGTGGCCACCACGAACTCCCCGGCAAAGTCCGACAAGGCGTCCAGCACCGCCCGGGCGTTTTCCTTGCGGCTGGTCTCCCCTGTGATGATGATGGCGCCGGTGTCCACGCTCTCCCGGCGGATGCCCGCCTTCCGGTATTCCTCCGCCACCAGCTCCCGCAGCGCCCCGGCATCCACGTGGCTCTCGTCCAGCAGGGGCGTAAAATACACCGGACTGCGGTAGCGGATGTCCCGCCGGGCGATCTCCATTTCCGGCACCGCAAAGCCCGACGCTTTGTTTTCCACCGTCAGCTCCGAGAAGATCATCTGGGTGGAGGTGGTTCCCACGTCCAGTCCCACGCTTCGCAGAATGTCAGACACGGCCGGTCACCTCTTCCAGAATCCGCCGCACCAGAAAATCCTCCACTTCCATGGGGTTCGTCTTACAGCAGGGGTCTTCCAGCGCCGCCTTTACGATCTGCTCCGCATTGCGCCACACCGACCGGGGATCAACCCCCGCCTGCGCCAGGGTCTCCGGAAGGTTCAGCTCCCGGCGCAGGCGCACAAGGCCGTTTTTCAGGTTCCGCACGGCGATGGTATCGGCGCTGCCGCCGATGCCCGCGGCTCTTGCCAGCTCGGCGTATTTCTTCGCCGCCACATGGGCGTTGCAGGTGATCACCGAGGGCAGCAGAATGGCGTTCAGCCGCCCATGGGGAACGTGGAACAGCCCGCCCAGACTATGCGCCATGGCGTGGCACAGCCCCAGCCCTGCCTGGGTGAAGGCAATGCCCGCCATGGTCGCCGCCTGATGCACTTTCAGCCGAACGTCCTTCCGCCCCGCATAGGAGGCCGGGAGGGCGGCAAAGGCGCTGCTGAACGCCTCCCGGGCGTACAAATCCGTCATCGTTCCCGCGTTTTTTGCCGCGTAGGCTTCCACCGCGTGGCTCAGGGCGTCGAACCCCGTCTCGGCGATCAGCCCCTTGGGCAGCTCCTGCAAAAGGTCGCTGTCCAGAATCGCCGCATCGGGGCGCAGACGCTTGTCCACCAACGGGTGCTTGACCTTGTTGTGGGTCAGGATGGCAAAATCCGTCACCTCCGAGCCGGAGCCGGAGGTCGTGGGGATGGCGACCAGCTTGTAGTTTCCCTTCGCGAAATAGGCCATGGCCTTGGCGCAGTCCATGGCGCTGCCCCCGCCCAGCGCTACCAGCAGATCGGGGGCAAACTCCTTCAGCCGCGCCGTTCCCTCCGCCGCCAGCTCTACGGACGGGTCGGGCTGCACCTTGTCAAAATACTCTACCTGAGCGCACTTTGCCGTCTGGGCGATCCGCTGCGCCGTGCCGTTTTTCATGAAAAACGGATCCGTCACCAGCATCAGCCGCTGGCCGCCCATCCCCGCCAGCGCCGAAACCGCACCGGGGCCGGAATAGATCGTGGTCTTACACTGAAACTCCTCCATAAATATGCACCGCCTTTTCAGCGCTAGTATTTCCCATGGAACGAAAAACATGTATTGCCAAAAATAAAAAAAGAGATAGTCAAATCAAAACAAATGTGTTATGATAGGAAGAAGAGGTGAATGTTATGGAGCAAACCGATGAAACCGTGCAGCCCAAGGAAGAAGGCTATGTCCCCCGCCCGAAGTGGCAGCTGTGGGCAGCCCGGGTCGGGCTTGTGCTTTTTCTTCTGCTGGTGATCGCCCAGATCATCAACCTTGCCGGAGGACGGTTCTGATGAAGATTCTGGGAATCGACCCCGGCTACGGCATTACGGGCTTCGGCCTGATCGACGCCCAGCGTGGGCAGTACCGTCTGCTGGGCTGCGGCGCCATCACTACGCCCCCCAATACGGATTTTCCATGGCGGCTTGAGGTTATTTACAACGACATGACCCAGCTGCTGCAAACGGCGCAGCCGGAGGCGGTGGCCATCGAGGAGCTGTTCTTCGGCCAGAACGTCACCACGGGTATCAATGTCGCCCAGAGCCGGGGGGTCATTCTGCTGGCCATCCATCAGGCGGGGCTGCCTGTTTTTGAATACAAGCCCATGCAGGTCAAGCAGGCCGTGGTGGGCTACGGCAACGCCAGCAAGCATCAGGTACAGGACATGACCAAGCGTTTACTCCATTTGCAGGCCATGCCCAAACCCGACGACGCCGCCGACGCCATCGCCATTGCCCTGTGCCACGCCCGTTCGGCAACCTCCCTGCTTGCCCGGGCGGAGAAGCAGGCGGAAAGGTAAATCGGAATTTATATATAAAGGAGAATATTGGTGAAACTGTTTTTATGTTCGCACTTTTCAAGTGTAGGAAGTCTGATAAAGGAAGAAATTGAAAATAAAAAAGTCGCATTTATTCCAACAGCTTCGCTGCGTGAAGGCTACACCGGTTATGTCGGCTCGGCTCGAAAATTATTCAAAAAGTTGGGAGCAATCGTAACTGAAATTGATATTTCAACGGAGGCTTATTCAACGATACAGTCTGTTTTTGAAGATGCGGATGTGATATATTTTACCGGCGGAAATTCTTTTTTCCTTATAGACCAGCTCCGTAAAACGGGAACGGATGAGCTGTTGAAGAAAGAATTGGCAAAGGGAAAACTGATGATTGGTGAATCGGCAGGTGCGATTATATGCGCTCCAAGCATCCAATATATCGAGCAAATGGATGAAAAGCCGGAGGACTACTCACAAGAAGATGATGCAGGGCTTGATTTGATTGATTTCTATGTTCTTCCGCATTATCTTACAGCACCATTTAAGAAAGTTACCGAGAAAATAATGACTGAGTTTTCGGATTTGAATCTATGCCCAATTAACAACCGTCAGGGAATTGTAATTGATGGTGAAGGTTCAAAGGTTATTTGCAAAGACTAATTTGAAAATTCCGGTTTGGCGCTGAAATTCCCTGTGCGAAGATTGTTATCTGACCCACTTCATTAAATTTGTATCCAACGACCGAGGTGTTTCTATGTTATATTACGTTTCCGGCACGGTTGCCGTGCTTGAGCCGGGTCTGGCCGTCATCGACTGCGGCGGCGTTGGCTACGGCTGCCGCGTCACCGCCTACACCGCCGGTCAGTTAAAGCTGAACCAGAACGCCCGGCTGTACATTACCGAATCCATCCGGGAGGATGCCTTCGACCTGTTTGGCTTCATCAGCCGGGAGGAGCAGCGGTGCTTTGAACTGCTGACCTCCGTCAATGGTGTCGGCCCCAAGGCCGCTATAGCGATTTTGTCCTCCGGCGGGCCTCAGAATTTTACATTGGCCGTCATGACCGGGGACGAAAAGATGCTCACCGCCGCACAGGGCGTGGGCAAAAAGCTCGCCCAGCGCATCATTCTGGAATTAAAGGAAAAAATCGGCGGGAGCAGCATGGAGCTGGATTTTTCCGCCGGTACCCCCTCCGCCGCCCCGGCGCAGACCGGCGGCGCGGCTGCCATGGCGCGAGCCGCTTTGCAGGAGCTGGGCTACTCCCCCGTGGAGATCTCCGCCGCCCTCAAGGGCGTTGACCCGGGCGCAAGCACCGAGGAAATGGTGCGCTTCGCCCTGCGCGCCATGGTGATGAAGGGCTGATTTTCAAACAATGACTCCGCTCTTGGAGGTAAATTATGAGTCTCGAATTTTCTCAGGAACTGGATACCCCCATTGTTTCCCCCACCTTCGCGCCTCAGGATGCGGGGGAGATCGGTCTGCGGCCGAAGCTCCTTTCCGACTACACCGGGCAGGAAAAGGCCAAGGGAAATCTCTCTATTTATATTGAAGCCGCCCGGCGGCGTGGAGAACCTCTGGATCACACCCTGCTGTACGGCCCTCCCGGTCTGGGCAAAACCACGCTGGCGGGCGTTATCGCCAACGAAATGGGCGTGAACATCCGTGTCACCTCCGGCCCTGCCATTGAGAAGCCCGGCGACCTTGCGGCGCTGCTAACCAACCTGAACCCCGGCGACATTCTGTTCATCGATGAAATCCACCGCTTAAACCGGGTGGTGGAGGAAATCCTCTACCCCGCCATGGAGGATTTTGCCATCGACATCATCGTCGGCAAAGGCCCCAGCGCCAACTCCATCCGACTGGATCTGCCGAAGTTCACCCTTGTGGGCGCAACCACCCGGGCAGGCCAGCTGTCCGCGCCTCTGCGTGACCGGTTTGGCGTCAATCTGCGTCTCGAGCTGTACACCCCGGAGGAGCTGGCGAAGATCGTCACCCGCTCCGCCGCCATTCTGGGAATGCCCATCGACCCCAAGGGCGCTATGGAGATCGCCTCCCGCAGCCGCGGCACCCCCCGGATTGCCAACCGCTTCCTCCGCCGGGTGCGGGATTTCGCCGAGGTCATGGGCGACGGCACCATCACGAAAGAGGCCGCCGACCTTGCTCTGCGCCGTCTGGAAGTGGACAAGCTGGGGCTTGACAACATCGACCGCCGGATGCTCACCGCCATCATTCAGAACTACGGCGGCGGCCCCGTGGGCTTAGAAACGCTGGCCGCCACCATCGGCGAGGAAGCCGTGACGCTGGAAGACGTCTACGAGCCGTACCTCATGCAGCTGGGCTTTCTCACCCGCACACCCCGGGGGCGCTGCGTGACGGCGCTGGCCTACGACCATCTGCACATTCCCTACGAGGGACAGTCCCAGTTTTCCATCTGACCGGGACTTCCCGGCCTTGTATTGCTACTCCAAGTTGCACAAATCCGCAAAAAATTCAGGAATTTTTTTCATAAAGGATTGACAAAAGGATTTCGTGTGGTATAATCCGACTTGTGGCAGAAGATTGCCGCTAATTAACCGACCCTGCGTTATAACATTCATCCAGTGGGATTTCACGGGGCAACAACTAACCGAAGAGAGGTATTTTCCAATGTACGAAGACAAGACTTTAGTGTGCAAAGAGTGTGGCAAGGAATTCGTGTTCACCGCCGGTGAGCAGGAGTTCTACGCAGAGCGCGGCTTCCAGAACGAGCCTCAGCGCTGCAAGGCTTGCCGTGACGCTCGCAAGAACGCTACCCGTGGCCCCCGTGAGTTCTTCACCGCTACCTGCGCTCGTTGCGGCGGCGAGGCGAAGGTTCCCTTCCAGCCCAAGTCCGACCGTCCCGTGTACTGCAGCGAGTGCTTCGCTCAGATGCGCGCCAACGGCTGATTGCTGAAATGAGAATGACCGGGAAAGGCGAAAGTCTTTCCCGGTTTCATTTTGTACTTAAGGAGCGGTATCTCTTTGGGGTGGAGAAACGCTGCCCGGTGTAGGCGCTTGCTGACCGCTTGCCGTTGGGTTTCGTGGGTGCTATACGGAATGTTGGTTCAATAAATCGGAATTTGTTGCTCCATACGCCCTTGACAATAGTCCTTACAATATACTATAATAATATTTACAAATACTATTTGTAAGTGGGGGACTTATGGAAAACAATCATTTTAACGTTGCGTGGGCGAAAAGCACTGCTCTATATACAAAAGCAGCTTCGGTACTTGGCGTCGGATACCCGGAAATGATGGTGCTGTATGCGCTGGAATCCATGGGAGAACTGACGCAAAAGCAGATCGCAGAGAATTTCGGTATGCAAAAACAGACGGTTCATACGGTCGTGAGCGCACTTCAAAAGAAGGGCTATTTACTGTTGGAGGCCAGCGAGGGCGATAAACGTGAGAAGCGGATCGTCTTGACTGAAAGCGGACAGGTATACGCCCACAGAATGATTGCGCCTTTACGAAAAGCCGAGGAGAGGGTTTATAGAACAATCGGGAACGAACGGCTCCAAGCCATGTGTGAAATTCTTGACCTTTTCAATCTTCTCTTTGAAAGAGAGCTGAGCGGAGGTCTGGGCAGTGAATAACAAGCGGACTTTCTTTCAGTATGTGATTCCGTCCGTGTTATCCTTTGCGCTTTCCGGGGTGTATGCCATCGTTGACGGTTTCTTTGTAGGCAACTCAATCGGGGATGCCGGACTTTCCGCAATCAACATTGCATATCCCATCACGGCGGTCCTGCAATCCGTAGGGACAGGAATCGGAATGGGTGGTTCAGTCAAATACTCCATTCTGAAAGCAGCAGGAAATGAGAAAAAAGCACGGGAGTTCGTTGCCGGTGCAACATGGCTGATGCTTCTTTTCAGCGCTGTCCTGACTGTCACCGTTTTCTTCACTTCAGAGGAAATCCTTTCTGCCCTTGGTGCATCGGGCGAGTTGCTTACTCTGGGAAATGAGTATATCAAGGTAATTGCCCTTGGAGCGATTTTACAGGTGTTCGGCACCGGACTGGTTCCGTTTATGCGTAATTACGGCGGTTCTTTGTGGGCAATGATCGCTATGATCTGCGGCTTTGCTACCAATATTGCTCTTGACTATACTTTTGTGTGGGTTCTTGGACGGGGCATGTACGGTGCGGCATTGGCGACCATTATTGGGCAGGGAGTTACCATGGCGGTTGCACTCGTGTATTGCGCCATCAAAAAGAACCTCACTCTGAAAATCGCACCTGTTGATACCCCGGAAACGGCATTTCAGATATTAAAAATCGGACTTGCTCCATTTGGCTTGACCCTTGCCCCAAATATCTCTCTTGTGATCATCAACCGATTTTCGGATTCTTATGGCGGACAGGAGGCTATCGCCACCTATGCCTGTATCTCCTATATCATCTGCATTGTTTATCTTCTTTTGCAGGGTGTCGGTGATGGTAGCCAGCCGCTCATGAGTCAGTTCTACGGAGCAGGCGAAGAAAAATCGCTCAAACAAACCAAAACGCTGGCGTATGAATTTTCCATGGTTTTGGCGGTAATCAGTGCGATTCTGATTTACCTGCTCCGTGGGAAGATTGGACTACTGTTCGGTTCATCTGCCGAGGTAAACGCAGGGGTCATAAAGGTCATGCCGATCTTCCTTGTGTCGGTTCCGTTTGACGCCATCACACGAGTTTCCACGGCGGCTTTCTACGCAACCGAAAAAAGTGTGCTGTCCTATGTTCTGACCTTTATCGAACCCATCATCATGCTGGTGTTGATGCTGATGCTGCCGCCGGTGTTTGGCGGTCAAATCATGATTTGGTGGAGCGCCGTATTTGCAAAGGTCATTACCGCATCAGTAAGCATTGTGCTGTCCGTTAGATATAGCGCACAAAGAAATCGATAACTTCCAGTTTGGCGATTTGCCTCTGCGTGGCTTTCATACACAAAACCGGGAAGGGCATTGCCCTTCCCGGTTTTTGCTGGGTTTTCACAGTCAGTTCTCTTTCCGACTCTCCATATGCCCCGACTGGATGACCGGGGGCTTGGGGTCGGCTACTTCCCAGGACAGCGGCTTCTTTTCGTCCTCTTTCACGGCGTTCTCACCTCGCATACAGTATGCGCCGTTTCGCCAAAAAGATGCAAAGCACCCCTTGCCTCTCCCTTTGGGAGAGGTGGACGAGCGCAGCGAGGACGGAGAGGGTAAGTAAGGCCGCAATGCCCTCTCAGTCGCCTTCGGTGACAGCTCTCCCAGAGGGAGAGCCAAGGGCGGGTTCCGTTAAAATTACTCCAGCACCGATTCAAAAACTGCCTTGACCGAGCTGATTCTTCCCGCCTCGAAGGGACTTTCCAGTCCGGCGCTGTCCAGGAAGGCCAGGAAATAGGATTCCTCCGTCGTCAGATTCTGTTCGTACAGCTCAAGACCCGCCCCCCGCTGCTCCTGCTCCAGCTGATACAGCTGCATCGCCGCGTCGTTGCTGACCACATAGCTGAACACGTACATGGGGTTTGTATAGAAATGGGTCACGTCCACAAACTCCCGCCGGTCGTAGCCCACGCTGTCAAAGCCGAAGTCCAGCGCGACCTGCTCGTACAGCGCGTACAGTCCCTCCGCAGACAGCGCGTCGCCGGTCAGGCTGTACATCTGCCGCTCAAAGCTGGCATACGCTCCCTGCTCCACGTAATTGCCAAGGCTGTCCGCCATTTTTGCCCGGGTCAGGTCTTCCCCACCGTAACACAGACTCAGATATTCCATACCCGTGGAGAAGAATTCCGACACGTCCACCCCGGCGTAGCTGCCATAGCTGGCATAGTCATTGCAGAAGTGACCGAACTCGTGGGCAAGAACCAGCTTGTCATAGGCTGTCAGCGTGGCGTTCATGAAGATGAACGGCTCCTGATAGCTGGTCAGGTATTGCTCAAAAGAGGAATTGTACTTGTTCTCCCCGTAGCCGGTGTCGTAGAGCTTCGCCGTCTTCATCAGGTCATGGGCTTCCTTGACCGTGCCGCCCATGCCCTCTGCCGCCGTGGCTAAGTAGTTGAGGGTCTCCCTTTCCGAAGCGTACTCACCGGTCGCCTCCCAGGCATCGCTGCCCAGCTCCCGGTACAGCGGCACCAGCTCCCGGCGGATGTCCTCCAGAAGCTGCTCTTCCTCCGCGGCAGTGTAGTCCCGGTAGAAGTAGAAGTCCTCGGCAAACTGGGGATAATCCGAATAGCCGCAGTATTCCGCTATCTCCTGCCGGACGGCGATCAGCTCCGCCAGAAGGGACGCCATGCCGTCCGCGCAGGCGTCATAGTAGCCTTGCGTATCGTCCTGATAGTCCGCCGCCTGAGCGGACAGCTCGTAATACCGGGTTTGCAGCCGGGCTTCCTCCTCCAGCATGGCGGTGAAGGTCTCGTCCCATACGGTTTCCTCATCCTCATAGCTGTCAAAAAAGCCCTCGCCGAAATATTCATCCTGCTCCAGTTCCTCCCGGGCGGGGGACTGGGCAAGCGCCCGGTAAAGCTCCTGTAAGGCGGCGTCCACCGTGGCCGCGTTCTGGGCGCAGTAGTTGTACTCGACCTCCCAGTAGGTGTCCGTCAGATCTGCACAGTAATGGATATCCGCCAGCGCGTAGTAGGTGCTGAACCAGTCATAGGCGTCGTAAAAGTCGTATATCCCGTCCAGAATGGCCGAAACATCGTCCCCTTCCGCCGCCTCGCAGGCGGCGTCCAGCGTCTGCTGGAACTGGGTCATGTCCGGGCGCTCGTAGGTCATGCTCTCGTAGGGGACAATGGCGTTCCCATCCACCAGCGAACGCACAGCGCCGAAATACTCGCCAAAGTCCACCATGCCGCAGCCGGACAGCAGCACTGCCGCCGTCAGCACCAGCGCGATCAGCCGTAAAAACCTTATTTTCATTCTCTTTCCTCCTATACCCGTACTTCCGGTTCCATGCCGCACTGCGCGATGCGCCTGCGCAGCCAGCCGCCCTGAAAATATACGATTGAAAATGCCGTCGCCGCCAGCAGCCAGCTCAGGGGGTAACAGACGGCCAGCAGCTCGATCCTGTGCCACGTCCTCACCACCGTGAAGATCCACACCACCCGGAACACGCACACGCATACGCAGGTGATGACCGTGGGAAGCACCGAACATCCGGTGCCCCGCATGGCTCCGGCGAATACCTCCACCGGCATGAACAGCACGTTGAACGGCACCGTCCACGCCATGACATACGCCCCCAGCCTGATCACAGCCGGGTCGGTGGTGTAAATTCCCAGAATGAAGGGGCGGAACGTGATGACCAGCGCGCTCATCGCCCCCGTCAGCACCACGCTCATACCCATGCAGACCCAGACGCTCTGACGAATCCTGTCGTATTTCTGCGCGCCGAAATTCTGCCCCACGAAGGTGGTCACCGATACGCCGAAAGCGCCGGAGATCATCCAAGTCAGGCTGTCGGTCTTAACATATGCCGTCCATGCCGCCACCGCCACGTCTCCGAAGGAATTGATGCCGGACTGTATCAGAAGATTGGCAAGGTCAAATGTCACGAATTGCAGTCCCGCCGGGACGCCAACGTAAAGGATGCGTTTCAGCAGCCCGCCCTGAAAGCGGATCTTTTTCAGAGAGAGCCGTGTTTCTTCCGGCTGGCGGAGCAGGGCCACCGTGACCATCCCCGCGCTGACCACCTGAGAGAAGACCGTCGCGATGGCGGCCCCCGCCACGCCCAGCTTCAGCACCACCACGCACAGGATGTCCAGCACGATGTTGACCCCGCAGGCAGCCATCAGAAACATGGTAGGTTTTCGGGAATCGCCCATGGCCCGGAGAATGCCCGCGCCCATGTTGTAGAGCATGGAGGCGATCGCGCCGGCAAAATAGATTTTTATGTACAGAACGGCGTCGTCCATGCAGCTTTCCGGGGTGTTCATCAGCCCCAGAATTTTAGGGCCGAGGGAGTAGCCCAGCGTCATCACCACCGCGCCCAGCACAAGCGACAGCGCCACGCCGGTATGGAGGGTATCCTGCACGCCCTGCTTACTTTTCGCGCCGTAAAACTGGGACAGCAGCACCGTCGCGCCGGTGCTCAGTCCGATGAAAAAGCCGTTCATCAGGTTCAGCAGTGCGGAGGTAGACCCCACCGCCGCCAGCGCCCGGGTGCCGACGAACCGGCCGACGATGATGGTGTCCACGGTATTGTACATCTGCTGGAAAAAGCTCCCAAGCAGAATGGGAAAGAAAAAGAAAAGCAGCTGCTTCCAGATCACGCCCTCCGTAATGCGCTGCGACGGCAATTCGCCCTGCATAAAAAGTGCCTCCCGACGGATATACTGGGACGATTCTACCATAGAAACGGCAGACTGTCCATTGATTTTTTCAGGCAGCGCGCACCGTGTCCAACAGGTGGAAAACCGGAAAATAGAAATAACCCCCGGCCTGCTGTCACGACAGCCGCCGAGGGTCATTCCTCTGCGATCTTGGTATCTAACATCTGTTGGTTAACCTCTCTTTCTGCGGAGTAGACGTCGGCGTTCCGCCTTACAGATTTGGAATTCCTCCCGTGAAAATTCCTTTCTTTACATTTTGGGAAGACCATATATGATCGGGAGATTTACCTTGGGAAGCCGTCGTCTCTGAGAAGATTTACCTGTACATTGGTATCACCTCTTTGTGTCTATAAAATAACATATTCCTTTCTGAAATGCAACCCGGAATTTTGTATAAAATATACCATTTTATTTACTGCATAACATAGAATTCCAGCGTATTAACCAATTTATCATTGACATATTCCCTGCGCTATGTTAGCATAAATATGTTGGGGTCAGTCTGCGGACTGGCCGTTTGCAGACTGAGGGCGGGGATATCCCCGCCCTCAGCTGTTTACGATTCCGGATACGATCCTTTGCATTTCCGCCTCCGAACGGGCACCGTGCGCCCGGGTCAGAATGTCGCTCTGCGCTTCACGGGAAAGCGCCGCATAGGCTTCCATAGCCGCAGAATTCTGTGCCAGCGCCATGGCGAACCCAATGGGCATTTGCTGAAATTCCATGCTGATACTATTTCCTGATTAAAATCTTAATTTTAATCAGGAAGGCATCGCCTGACGGCGCTGCCTGTTTTGTGATTTATAAGGAAAGAAATCACAAAACAAGTCTCATATGAACTCCAATTAAAATCTTTTTTAAAGATTTTAATTGGAGTTCAGTATTACATCTGGCTTTTGATCGTGGAGATCAGAATGTCCCCCGCCACGACCCGATCTTCCGCGGCGAAGCCTTCCGCAAAATTGTCGGAATAGAGCACCTGCGCGTTGGGGGGGAATTCGTCGTCCCCTTCCCAGACGAGAATCTGCATCCGATAGCCGCCGATCAGGTCGAACTGATAGCCCGCGTCTCCGTGCTTCATGGGCAGCGCCTGCATTTTCTCGCAGGCAGCCCTGAACGCCGGCAGCCGGGTGCCGAAGGTGAAGGCCGCACGGGTCAGCACACGGCCGGTGTAGGGCTTGATATACATCTCCCCCCATGGCATCTCCCGGAAGGTCTTCCACTGCCCCTGCCAGACCACATCTTTGCTTTCCAGCAGATAGCGCAGCAGAAACGTCTGGGAGGGCAGCGGCGGCAGCGCCCCGCCGTCCAGCGCACGGATGGCATAGTCCGGGTGGGCAATGGCAAACGCCCTGCCCAGAAGACTGAGGGTGAATTCCTTCCCGTCCCAGCGGACATCCGACAGTCTCGCCGTCACGGCGGCGGGATTCAGATCGCGGAACAGCTCCGCGTAATGGGCAAAGGGGGCTTCTTCTTTGTGGTTTTCTACTTGCATATTCCTTATTCCTTAATCGTGTAGTTCCAGAGGCAGACCGTCGGGATCCCGGAAGAATACATAGTGCCCTCCGTTTGCCTTGTCCTCGTGAATCGGTTCCGTCTCGATGCCCTGTGCGTTCAGCCAGTCCCGAGCCGCCTGAATGTTCGTTACCCGGAAGGCCAAATGCCGTAGACCCAGAGCCTCTGGCAGAGTCAGCCGGGCAGGAGCGTCGGGCTTGATGAACAGCTCCAGTACCAAATTCCCCAGCCGCAGCATCCGCAGATAATCCCGCTGCTCCGGCCTCCAGACTTGGCTCTCCAGAGTGAACCCCAGCTTGTTGACATAAAAATCCAGGGTTCGGGCTTCCTCCGAAGCAATCACCGCCACATGGTGCATTCCCTCCAGCATGTTACGCCTCCTGAATGGAGTGGGGGAACAGCCGCTTGTCCGTATGGGGCAGGAAGCAGGCGGCTACAAAGGAATCCATGTAGCCGGGGTATGTGGAAAGCTCCAGATAGGTCATGTTCGCTGCCACTTCCGCCGTTTTTGCGGCGGCTTCGTCACTCATGACCATGGCGTAAGCGCCAGCCAGAGAGGAGTTGCCGATGTAGTGGAACTTTTCCAGCTCCACATCCGGGAACATGCCGATATTCACCGCGTTCTTCATGTTGATGCCGGAGCCGATGCCGCCTGCGACATAGACGTTCTCGATGGCTTCCACGGGCATATCCACACTTTGCAGCAATGTTGCGATGGCGGAGAAGATCGCGCCCTTGGCACGGATGAAGTTGTCGATGTCCACTTCATTGATGGACACTTCCCGGCCGGTCTCGCTTTCGTTTTCAAAGGCAATAACGTAGCGGCCCATGCCGTGATGATCCCGGCGGACGCGCTCGCCCTCCCGGATGAACAGGCCCTTGGCGTTGACGATGCCGCAGCGGTACAGCTCGGAAATGATGTCGATGATGCCGCTGCCGCAGATGCCGACGGCCTTCTGTCCTTCGTCGCCCACGATGGAAACGGTGGGTTCCATGGTCACTTTGTCAACGGTGCAGGCTTCGATGGCGCCGTCCGTGGCGCGCATACCGCAGGAAATGTCGCCGCCCTCAAAGGCGGGGCCGGCAGAACAGGCGCAGCTCACAAGGAAGTCCCGGTTGCCGAAGACGATCTCGCCGTTGGTGCCAAGGTCGATGAACAGGCTCAGCGCGTCACTGTCCCAGATGCCGGAGGCCAGCGTACCGGCGGTGATGTCGCCGCCCACGTAGGAACCGATGTTGGGGGCGATGAGTACCGGCGCGAGGGGGTTGGCGGGAATCTTCAAGTCCTGCGCCAGCAGTCCGTTCCAGAGGAAGAAGCTGGGGATGTACGGATCCATGCGGACACTCTGGGCATCCACGCCCACCAGCAGGTGGTTCATTGTGGTATTCGCGCCCACGCTCATGCGCAGAATGGACGGGCATGTGACCCCCGCGGACTTGCACAGATTGGCAATGATGGGGTTCAGAGTCTCTTTCAGGATGGCGTCCTGAAGCTTTTTCCTGCCGCCGGGCTTGCCCTGCTCGATGATACGGTTGATGACGTCCGCGCCGTAACGGATCTGGCCGTTGCCGGAGGAACCCTTCGCCAGAATTTTACCCGTGGTCAGATCGGTCAGCACCATGGTGACCGTGGTAGTGCCGATATCGATGGCGCAGCCGACGATGGCAGTGTCCTCCGGGGCGCAAACTTCCATACAGCGGAAGGTATCGCCCAGAAGTTCGCCCTTCACGCACACGTGAAAGCTGTTTTCCCGCAGAACGTGGGCCAGCTTCACCATGACGCAGAAGGGAATCTCCACCTTCTCTACGCCCAGCGCTTCCTCAAGCGCCCATGTCAGGCGCTCGTTGTCGGGCATGGTGTCGTCCAGACTCGGCTCGGCCATGGTCACGACCACCGCCCGGAACTGATTGGTAAAGTGAATGCCGCTTTGTTTCAGCTGGCTCTGGCAGGCGTCAAAAATGGCGACCTCCTGCGGGCTGCTCAAATCGGCGGTCTTCATCCGGGACTGGTAGGCGCTGGCGATGTCCGGAACGAACACAGTGCAGTTGCCGACGACCTTCGAGCTGCAGCTCAGGCGCCAGCCTTCGGCATATTCTTCGTCGGAAATATGGCGGCTGGGGTAGGATTCCAACTCTCCCTCCACCAGCTTGATGCGGCACTTGCCGCAGGAGCCGTTGCCGGAGCAGGGAGCGTCGATTGCCACATTGGCACGGCGAGCCAGCTCCAGAAGGTTATCGCCGACGTTGCAATCGACGGTAACGGGCTTGCCGCCTTCAATTTGAAATACGACTTTTGGCATAAGGATAACCCCTTTCTTTTTGGGCGAGGCTCTGCCATCCGGCAAAAAATTGCCGAAACACCCGGACGGAATGATAGCGCCGCCTGAAATTTTATTTTCTTTTCAAGTATAACATAGCTCCCCGCAATTGTCCAGCGAAATCAGTATTTTTTTACCTATATTAAATTGATATGGCTCATCACCCCGGCGTCATAACCTGACCGAACACATGTGCTCCTCAATAGGGGGGCATTGCAAGCCAATGCCGCAGCACTGGTGTGGCGATCCGTCCCCCCAAAGGCTCTCCTCGTTCAGTAGGGGAAGCCACAAAAAACTACGCCCGGGGAGTTTCCTTCCCGGGCGCAATCTCAATTTCATTACATCAGAGGCTCCATGCCCAGCACCGGGTGACCCTTCTCGGTCAGCCAGTTCAGCAGTTCCTCGCAGTCGGTAGTAACGGTCTCGTCGGCAACCATGTCGGTGAAGTTGTCGATGCCGTACAGTTCCTTGGCCGTCTTGTTCAGACGCTCGGCAACGTCGTCCTTCAGCTCCTTGGGCATCCAGACAATGCGCTCGATGCCGCCCTCAGCAGCGATGAACTTCTTGGAGGAGATGAAGTGACGGCCGTGACCCATGTAGCCGGGGGTCTGGACGCCGCCGCCGGTGCAGGAGGCCAGCTCGCCGAAGGTCATACCGGCAGGGGTCATGCCCTTGTATTCCCGGTTCACAACGATGAAGCCGTTGGACATCGGCTCAATGCCGCAGATGCACTCGAAGCAGCCGCAGGAGGTCATCGGGTCCTCCAGAATGGAGTACAGGGTGACGTTCTCAACAGCGCCGTGGGTCGCGTCGGAGATCGCCTTGTTGACGGACTGGAAGCGGCCGGTGCGCTCGTCCTCGCAGCCTTCCTTGAAGATGGGCTGGCAGGGACCGTTGGGGTTCAGCTCGTAGGTAGCCTTGGCATCCAGCCAGGACACAGCGCCGCACAGACCCAGACGCTCGGGGGTGACCACGCAGCAGTGGGCGGGGGCGAAGGACTGGCACATGATGCAGGTGAAGTAACGGTCAACGGCCTCGTCGGTCATGGACGCCAGACGGTCGTCACGCTGGTTGTACCGGGGCATAGCCACCTCGTCGCGGAACTTCTCCGCCTCGGCGGCGTCGGTGATCAGGGTGATCTGGCACTTGTCCACAACGGCGTCAAACTCGTCCATAATCATGACGTACAGAACTTCGGCGAAGTCCTTCAGACGCAGACCGGCGTCGTAGGCCGCGTTGCTGACACGGATACGGACCTGATTGCGCTGGCCGGTGTGCATGACGCCTTCCATGTAGTTGAACCATGCGTGGAACTTCCGCTCGATAACGGACTCAAAGTCCACCTGCATCTTCTTACCGGCCACCTCAACGTAGGTCGCCAGAGCCAGATCCTTGGCCTGATCGAAGTCGGGGCCGACGATGGTAATCTTGTGATCCTCAATTTCATTCAGCTCCCGCATCACCACCAGCTCGGCAGTGGGGTTCTTGGCGGACCAGATCTCGTTGTGCATATCGGCCTTACGGATGATCTCGCCCTCGAAGGCGGCGGCGAAGGCCACGGGGATGGGCAGTTCCTTCACCTTGATCTTGATGTTCCGCAGTTCCAGAGACTTCTTCACGGTCTCGGCGTGGTCGCATACGGACTCCAGAGCGCCGGGAACCTGATTTTCGCCCAGATCGATGTCCACGACCACGGGGAAGCCCAGAGCGATGGCGCCCGCACCGGCGGAAACCACCACGGAGTCAATGGCGCCGAAGGTATTGACGAAAGCGGGAACACGGTTCTTGGTGTAGTCCAGCAGACCGGCCAGATTGCCGGGCTGAATGTTGCCGAAAATCAGTGCGGCACGGATGGCTACGGTAACAACATGGATGACGGAGGTCACGTCATGTCCCAGAGGAATGACACGCAGCTCCAGACCCATCTTGACGCCGCCCTCGGCGCACTGCTCGATGACGTCGCCCACCATGAAGGTCATGATGCCCTTGCTCTGGTAGTCCTTGACCACCTTAACAACGTCCTCGGCATTGTCCGCCTTGCCCAGCACAACGGCCACGCCGGGGATATCGCCGGTGACCAGCGGCACGCCCAGAGAACGGATGATGGGGTCGGGAACGAAGCCGATGCCGGACTCGTTTTCGTAGGGGTTGGCACCGTCGACGTATTTCAGTCCCTCAAGAATTTCCGCGCCGACAGCGGTAGCAAGGCCGGCGTTCAGCGCCTGACCCAGATCCTCCTGATTGGTGATCAGGCTCTTGAGCACGCCCACGCAGGCGGGCAGGTCGCCCAGAGTCTTGACCTTTACGCCGGTGGCAGCGTAAATGGTGGGGAAAAAGTATGCGGTATCGGGGAAGGCAATCTCCTTGTCTGCGCCGTACTTGGCAATGGCGTCGTTTACGGCACCTTCGGTCAGTCCCGCAACGGCATTGGAACCGCCATAAATGAGATCGGTTAATACGCTCATGTAAATTCCTCCCAATTTTTTGAATCCTGAAGATAATATATATTAAGCCCGAAGGCTGAATATACCAGTTCGGTTTCCGGCACCACGCCGGGGCTTTCAAATGCAGCAAATTCTTCCAAAGCAGAAAAAGCAAACTGGCTGGGAGGGAGGTTCCCTCCCAGCCATGTAGTGCATGGGAAAACTGTCAGTCACATTACCCGGCCAGCCAAATGCCGACCTTCTGGGGTTTATTGTCTTCCGGCACCTTAATCAACAGACTCGAAGGCAGTCCGTCAACCACCCAGTGCCAAATCCATCCTCAATCTCCCCCACTCGGCACGGACAACCGCCGCACCACCGGTCGAGGGGCCCAAAGGATGTTCGACCACCACCAGTCTACGTAACGTCACTGGCCGCCCGCCCTGCGGGCGCGGGCTTAGAGGTCGAGGTAGGAGTCGGAGTAGAGGACGTGGTTCTTGAAGATGTCGCAGGACTTAATGGTCTCCATCAGGCGCAGGTCGCAGGGGTTGACGATGGCGGAGGTCAGACCCTGCATCATCGCCATGGCGACCAGAGCGGAGTCCATGATGGGACGCAACGTCTTGGGCGCGCCGTTGGAGTTGTTGGACAGACCGCCGGTGGACTTCAGGCCTTCCGATGCGAACATCTTGATGGCTTCCAGAACTTCCATCTGCTTGTCCTGCATACCCTTGACGACCAGGAACAGGGGGTCGAACCACAGGTCGGTGGCATCCATGCCCAGACTCATGCCGCGCTCCAGCATGTTGTGGCAGTGCTTCATGCGCTCTTCGTTGTCCTTAGCGATACCATCGGCAGAGCAGAGGGCAATACAGATGGCGTCGTTGGCAGCAGCCAGATCAATGTTGGAAATACGGGAACCGGCATCGGCGGAGTTGACGATGGGCTTGCCGTTGGTGCGGTTGTAAACCTTGATACCGGCCTCGATAGCCCGCTTGTTGGCGGTGTCCAGTGCCAGAGGAACATTGTTGAAGTTCTCCTGCAGCAGCTTGACAGCCCACATCATGCGCTCGGGACCGTCCTTCTCAGCAGGTCCGATGTTGACGTCCAGATAGGTGGCGCCGGCAGCGATCTGCTCGGCAGCACGCTTCAGGATAGGCTCGGGGTCACGCTCGTCCATAGCCTTGCGGACAGAGGGCGCAATGCAGTGGATACGCTCGCCGATGGTGACGAAGGTCTGGGATTCGGGGTTGTAGCCCTTGTACTTGACGCCCATGTCCACGACCTTGATCTCGGGAACCTTGGTCGCCAGCAGCTCGTCGAAGGACAGCTCCTTGACTTCCACGGTGGTGGCAGCCTTGGCGGCGTTCTCGGCGGCGGCAGCCTTGGCAGCGGCCTCGTATTCCTTGTCCTTCATGTACTTGGGCAGCTGAACCGCTTCGGTGGGGCCGACAACGACGTTCCAGCCGGGCAGCTTCTCCTGAATCTCGCCCTTCATAACGGCGACCTTGCCGGGGATAATCAGGGTGCGGTTCTTGATCTTGTTCTCGATGTCCAGGGTCTCGAAGGTCTTCTTGACGGTGGAGGAGGAGAACTTACCGGCAGCCCACGCAGTCAGAACGGACATGCCGGAAGCGTCGGTGATGATCAGGTTCACGGGCTGGTTGGAACGCTCCAGTTCGCCGGAAACCAGGAAGTAGGTCAGAGCGAAGTCCACGGTCAGGGCGCAGGGGCTGTTCTCGTCGGCGCCGTTCAGAGGATAGATCTTGCTCTCCACCTTCATGGGCTTCTGAGGATCGGTGAAGATGTTCTGACGCAGGCCGTACAGAGGCAGCGCCTGCGCATAGGTCATGTGCTCCATGACGATGATGGAGCCGTACTTCTCGGTGAACATGGAAGCGTAGGCGGTCTGCAGATGGTCATCGCCGCTGGCGATGCGGCCTACGTTGACGATGGAGGGATAGCCGAAGCTGCGGTCGCCATCCTTGATGGCGGTGCGGCGCACCAGAACGGCGTTGGCCAGCGTCTCCTTGGCGGTCTTGCCGGTGACGTCCAGCACCAGGTTCTTGTTGCCGGCGGCTTCCAGCTTCTTCACGGTGTCGTACAGGTCGGAGATGGTGTCGGCGTGAACGCCCAGAACAACACCGGCCTCCTTGGCGACAGCGTTCATAGCCTCGTAGTTGTCAGGGGTAGCGCCGTCGAGAATGACGTTCTTGCCCGCGACTGCCAGAGCAGCCTTGGCGCACTCCACATCCCAGCACTCCAGGATCAGGTCACGGCCGGTAGCAGCGGCCTTCTTGACCAGCTCCGCGTAGACAGCGGGATCGGACTGCTTGTTGGCGACGAAAACGAACTCAACGTACATTCTCTCGCCGATACGCTCGTAGTCAACCTTCTGCAGGTCGGCCAGCTTCTTGTCGGCTTCCTCAGCGGACATGCAGGTGCAGACGGAAACTGCGTACAGGTTCTTGTTGACCAGAGTCTTCTCGTGACGGAAGAGGACAGTCTCGCCGCCCAGCTTGTGATCGCCGACGGTGATGGTCTTCATGGGAGGCGCGGTCTGCTCGTTGAGCATCGCCTTCGCGTCGTCAGAGAAGTAGGGGCACTTGTCGATGGACACAGCACCCTGCGCCACCTTCATGCAGAATGCCATACAGGTGGGGCTGCCGCACTCCTTACAGTTCTTCTTAGGAGACAGCTTAAAAATGTCAAGACCTTTCAAAGCCATTATATGTATCCTCCTTCCGATTACACGAGATCCGTGATGAACTTCTTGATGGTGGCAACGGCTGCGGGATGACGCATAATGACAGCGTCAGCGCCGCCGGTCAGGTTGGCAGCGGCGGTGGAGACTTCCATCCCGATCGCGCGCTCTTCCCGGCTGCCCCATTCGGGCTCATCTTCTTCGGAAGCGGTGGATTCCTTCACGGCCCAGGCGTCGGGAGACACGGGGGACATGATGGGCATCTGCAGGTCGGCATCGGACTGCGCCAGAGCGGCCAGACGGACACGGTCCAGGGTGGAGGCCACGTACTCGAAGCCGTAGCCCACGGCGGCGGTGCCGATGTTCATGACGATGTTCTCAGGGTTGATGGAGAGGCCCTTGAGCATGATGTTCAGCTGCTTGGCGAGGTTGATGTCGTCAGCGGTCTCAGCGCCGACCTTCTGGCCGTAAGCCAGAGCGACGGAAGCACCGACGGTCTTGTAGTCCTCGTTCCGGGCGGACAGAACCAGAATGTTCTTGCCCTGCAGCGCCTCAGCGATCTTGCTGAACAGCTCGCCGTCCTTCTCGATGTTCTTGCAGCCCATGACCACGATGGGCATGGTGGTCGCCTCGGCGACAGCCTTGGCGTCGGCCACACAGTCGGCAACGGAGCGGTTGGCGCCGTTGGGGTCTGCGGACTCGAAGTGCAGGCACAGAAAATCCGCGCCGGGCATGGTCTCTGCCTTCTTCGCAAAATCGACCATAGTGGTGCAGCCGGCGTAGAACTCCTTCAGAGCAGGAGCATCCCACTGTGTTGCCAGATCGGAAATTTCAATACCGATCTTGGGCGCGTGTTCGATGGCAGCATCGAAGGTGTAAAACGGCATCACGTTCTGACCGCCGATGACGATTGCCTTGTCACCGGTGCCCAGCGTCACGGCATTGATCTTGCCGCTGAAGGGTGCCGTTTTAGGAGTGAAAGCCATAATTTGTAATCCCCCTTGATATATTTTCCACACGCAGGGCGGAAACCGCCCGGCGCAATTATGGATGTGTTTCTGCCGCGGAATGCCGCCCGGCATCCTGCGGGTTTACCGGCTCACAGGCCGATAGACTGCATAATTCCCCGCAGCGCGACCTTCATGGGGTCGCTGTCCGGGAGCTTCGCGGACGGATTGCCGTCGCAGTCGCAGCGGTAAACCGCCTCGTCGTGAGGCAGAACGCCGAAGAGCTTGAGACCGTGCTTTTCGATCTCGGCACGGACGCCGTCGTCCAGCTTTCCGTCCGGCGCGCGGTTGATGATCAGGCCCATCTGTCCGGGGTTTAAGCCCATCTCGTCGATCATTTCGGCGATTCTCGCCACGGCCTGAACGCCCCGGCGGGAGCAGTCGGAAATCAGAAGCATGGTGTCCACATGGGGGAGTGTCCCCCGGGCGATATGCTCCAGCCCCGCCTCGTTGTCCATGACCACGTAGGAATAGTTGGGCAGATACTTGCCAAGCTGAGATTGCAGCACGCCGTTGACATAGCAGTAGCAGCCCTTGCCCTGGGTGCGTCCCATGACCAGCATGTCGAAATCGTCGTCCTCGATCAGGGCGTCGCCGAACTTCATTTCCGCGTAGTCCGCCTTGGTCATGCCCTTGGGAATGGTGCCTTTCAGCTCTGCCTGTGCCATTTCCTCCCGGATCTGGCCGAGAGAGGTCTCCACCTCCACGCCCAGAACTTCGTTCAGGTTGGAATTGGCGTCGGCATCCACCACAAGGACGGGGCCGCGCTTCTTTGCGCACAGGTAGTCGATGATCATGCCGCAGGTAGTGGTTTTGCCCACACCACCCTTTCCGGCAACGGCAATGGTATGAGGTGCCATAGTCTGGTTCTCCTTAAAAGTGATTTTGCGTAACGCTGGTTCGGAGCGCAGCCCCTCCCGCGTTTTCTCCCTTCCGGCGAAAGCGGAAAAGGAGCGGCCGACAGGTCGGAATTTCGTCCATACAGGCCGCGTCACCACGCGCACTCATGGCTCGGGAGCCGTTTTTGACTGCGGATGGTGACTTTGCCCTACGGGCGCACTTCGCCCATATCGGTACTAACTTATCGTATCACATATGCCATCTAAATTCAACCCATAATTTGCGAAATTTTTTCAGAAAACTTGCCCAACTCTCATTTATCCGACGGCTGCAAGTGGATATTTTTGTTACACCGGCGTGAACACGTACTTCTGGATCAGCCCGTCCACCACCGCGTGGATGGTCACGCTGCCGCCCGCGCCTTTTTCCGTGGAAAATTCCACGGTTTTCCCCTTCAGGCGGCCGCGGAGATAGGCCTCCGGGTCGTCGCATTCCACATCCTCAAAGAACACGTCCCGCATCTGGTTGTTGCGGCAAAGGTTCTTGATCTCGTAAACCAGCTCGTATTCTGCCATAAGCGCTTCTCCTTACAAATCACGGCTCTGCCCGGCATTTTGCCGGGCTGTCCTTTTTCCCTAATATAGCACATCTGATGCTTTTCCTCAACCGGGATTCCCTTTTCCGACAAAAAATGGTTGCTTTTTTCATGCGGCTCTGCTATAATGCACCTGTACGCAGGATTCGTACATCGGTAGTACAACAGCTTCCCAAGCTGTGAAGGCGGGTTCGACTCCCGTATCCTGCTCCATTGGACGCAAATCCGAACACAATTACCGTTGTGGGAATGGTTTTCATCCAAACCAAAAGACACGCCCTGCCTTGATTGGCAGGGCGTGTTGCTTTGTTTATTGTACATAGCTTGCAGAACTCCGACACGCTTAGGGCAACACCGCAATGGGGACACGGTTCCCTTACTTGCGGAAAGGAATCGAGCTTCCGGATTGTGACATATCCTCTCGCGAAGAAAATACTGTCAAATTACAGAGAAATTGAGGCGCCTTGTGTAAAAGGGTGGGGAATATTGCTTGTTACAGGGTATTGACGAATCCGGTAAAATACACTATACTAGTCTTAAAAGATATCATTGCTTTGGTAAAACTGCTCATTCCCGGCTTTCCCTTTCGCAGTTTTCAGTAGCTGACACTGCGGGTGAGCCTTTTCTCTTCTCTAAGTCCGGGCATTTCCGATACGTCCTCCAGAGTCTCCTGCGCAGAAGCGCACGGATGGCGGGAATGCTTCGTCTTATTTCCGGAGTGGGGAAATAATTAACAAAAATAAAGCTGAAAATTCGTTAATTCTGACACACAATATTCGACGATCAATGGTTGCATTTACGTGTTAAACGTGATATCATCTGTATTAAGAGGTTGGAAACGATTCCAATTCCCGTATATCACCGGGAATCAGGTCTTTTAGCTACATTGTGGGAAGGATGGGCAGGAAAATGACCGCTGCTTTTTTCTGCTTTCAGCCGTAAGCGCAGATTGGAGGGAAGTCGGATGACGGATAAGGAACTGAGACGGTTAAGCCGGAGCGAGCTGCTGGAAATGCTGATTGCGCAGACGGAAGAAAACCGTCAATTGAAAATCAGGCTGGAGCGTGCGGAGGCGCAGCTCCGGGATCGCAGAATAGCGGTTGAAAAAGCCGGTTCCCTTGCGGAGGCGGCGCTGCAGCTGAACCGTGTATTTGAGGCCGCGGACAAAGCCGCGCAGCAATATCTGGAAAACGTGCGTCTTATGTCGGAAAAGGGAAGCGGAGAGTTATGAAGTCGAAATCGTGGAAATCTCCCGAGCCCCCGACTCTGGAACAGCTGGAGGCGGAGCTTGGCAGAGAAAAATACAAACGGCGGTATAAACGCGTTCTTCGCAGCACCGTCTATACGCTTGTGGTTGTTGCGGCTGTAGCCGTGCTGGTTGCTACCATCTGGATGCCCGTGCTGCAGATCTACGGGTCTTCCATGACGCCCACGCTGAATGAGGGGGATATTGTCCTCTCCGTCAAGGGCTCGGGCTTTGAACCCGGCGACCTGGTGGCGTTCTACCTGGGGAACAAGATTCTGGTGAAGCGCTGTATTGCCGGCCCCGGCCAATGGGTGGATATCGACGAAAAAGGAAATGTATCCGTGGACGGAAGGCTGCTGGAGGAACCGTACCTGACGGAAAAAGCGCTTGGAGAATGTGACATTACGCTGCCTTATCAGGTGCCGGATAACCGTTACTTCTGTGTGGGCGATCACCGTTCCACCTCGGTGGATTCCCGCAGTACCGCGGTCGGCTGCATTTCCGATGAGCAAATCGTCGGAAGGATCGTATTCCGGGTCTGGCCTCTGCCGGACTTCGGCGCGTTGAGATAGGAAGGATGGTGAAGGGATATATGAAGTATGATGTTCTGCGGGGTGCGGAAAAATACACGAAGGTGCATAAAAGGAAGCGCCTCCGGCATCGGGTAGTGACCGTGCTTGCCGGTGTGGTGGTATTCTGTACCACCTATGCGCTGATTCTGCCGGCTATCACACTGGAAAAGCAATGTGACATCCCGGAGCACACCCACACGGACGCCTGCTATGCGCAGGTGACGTCGGTTGAGAAAAGGGTTCCCGTGTGCAGCGCGGAGACGCTGGGAATTCATCGGCACACGGCGGACTGCTATGATACCAACGGAAATCCGACGTGCGGGTATGCCGATTTTGTGGTTCACAGCCATGATTCCCGCTGCTATGACGAAAAAGGGAATCTCTGGTGTCCGCTTCCCGAGATTGAGGCACACCGGCACACTGCCGACTGCTATGCCCTGCCGGAAGAACATACCCACGCGGAGGGCTGCTATACGTCGGTGCGGGGCAATCTGGTCTGCGGGGAGCATGTCCATACGGATGCCTGCTACACCGAGACCGCCGTGCTTGCCTGCGGCCTGGAAGAATCCGAGGAACACCGGCATGACGAGAGCTGCTATGAGACGTCCCGGGAACTGACCTGCGGCATCGACAGCGACCATAGTCATACCGATGCCTGCTATGAATGGGAGCAGGTTCTGAGCTGCGACCTGCCCACGGATTCGGCGGAAGACGCTCAGCCGGTGCTGGTCTGCACGAAACCGGAGATCGTCCTCCACCGTCACACGCCCGACTGCTTTGACGCTGACGGCAATCTGATATGCGGACAGACCCAGGTTCTGGAGCATCGGCACTCCGACGCCTGCTTTGAGACGGTGGCGGAGCCGGTGGACACCGGGACGCTGACCTGCACCGATACGGCGCACGTGCATACCGCCCGGTGCTACGGCACCTGGGAGCTGGTCTGCGGACAGGAAGAACACACCCACAGCGAGGCTTGCAAGCCGGAAGAAACGGTATTCTGCGGCAAGGACGCTCATACCCACGGGGAAGCCTGTCGGGATGAAAACGGGGAGCTGGTCTGCGGGACGGAGGAGCACACCCACAGTCTTGCCTGTTACGCGGACCCCGGCGCGGACGTGGAGACGGCGGAGCTATGGGAGCAGACCTTTGCGGGGGTGACGCTGACCGGGAATTGGCGGCAGGATACCCTTGCCATCGCCGAAACCCAGCTGGGCTATGCCGAGAGTACGAAAAACTACGTTGTCGCGGAGGACGGCGAAACGGTTAAGGGCTACACCCGCTATGGCGCGTGGTGCGGGGAGCCTTACGGCGACTGGAACGTCATGTTCCTGACCTTCTGCCTGCATTACGCCGGGGTGGAGGGCGTCGACAGAGACTGCGGCGGCTGGGTCACGTCCTGGGCGGACGCCTTTGAACCGGCACAGTCCCACACCCCGGCGGCTGGAGATCTGGTGCTCTTTGACCGGGACGGGGACGGCACGGCCGACCGGGCGGGTCTGGTGGCGCAGATCACGGATTCCGGCTTCGCCGCCATGGAAGGCGACGCGGAGGACGCGGTGCGTCTGCTGACCTATGGGGCGGACGACCCCGGGATTCTGGGCTATATCAACCTGCCGGAGGGGCCGAAGGAATTTACCCTGACGGCGCAGACCGAAAACGGCATCACCGTGACCATCACCGGCGAGAGTGCCTCCCTGCCCTATCCGGCAAGGGAAATCACGGTAACGGTGACCGAGGTGACGGATAGGGAGCGTCGGGCGATTCGCGATCAGATTTTGGGTGAAGAACAAGCCGAACCGGAGCGGAGCTACCTGCTGGACATCACCCTGTGGCACGGAGAGGAAGAGATCGAGCCAACCGGCTCCGTGACCGTGACCTTCAGCGGCATTGACACGGAGGGGCTTTACCCCAAGGTCTACCACATTGATACGAATGCCCAGACCGCCACGGACATGGAAACGAAAACCGGAGAAAACGGCGACGTGACGGTAGACACGGATCACTTCTCTCTCTATGATTTACGGCTTCTGACCTTCCAAGATCTGTCCGGCTATGTCGGGGATAAGTTCTCCGAGGGCGGCAACTTTAAGCTGACCGGCGATGCCTGGACGGCGGACAACGGCAGTAGCGCGAATTTGAGCATTACGCAGAACACTACCATCGATTTGAACGGGCATACCCTGACAATCAGCAAGGCCAATCAGTACTTTGATGTGCACGACGGTGCGAAGCTCACCATTATGGACTCGTCCGACAGTATTCAGGATACCAAATCTACGGTCACTGGAAACCTGTGCGGCAATAAGGCGACACTGGAAAATGATACCCTGACGTATTACATCACAGAATCCACGGCCAATGGCACCGGCACCACGGAAACACTGGTAAAGCATACCGTCCCCCTCACCGGCGCAGGAAAGATTCTGGGTCAGGCGGCTTCTGAACAGGTGATTCTGGTCAAGGGTGCATTGGAACTACAGAGCGGTGTACTCCAAAACACCGGCGGCAAACATATATTCACCGTGGACCGCGGAACGCTGGACATAAATGGCGGCTATATTGTGGGCGGCGGCAGTGACGGCACGCCCGGCGGCGGTATTTACGTTGACAACGGAACGGTGAATATCCAGGGCGGTGTCATTGCGGCCAACCGTGGCAGTTCCGGCGGCGGTATCTTCTTTCAAAACGGAACGCTGAACATCTCCGGCGGCGCGGTGACGGGCAACGAGGTCATCAACGGACATTCGGACAACGGCGGCGGTATCTACGTCAACAGCGGAACGCTGAACCTGTCCGGCGGCTACGTGACCAACAACTATAAGGCATGCGACTGCAACGACTGCCGGAACGATGTCAACAACACCCACGGCGGCGGCGGCATCGCTCTGGCGAACAGTTCCGTTATGAACATGACCGGCGGCTATGTCACCGGCAACTATTCCGGTCTGGCAGGCGGCGGCATTTACGCGGGCTTCTTTGGCCACAATGTCGGCTTTACCATGAGCGGCGGAACCATTGCCGGCAACTGCGCCGAACTGGGCGAGGGCGGCGGTCTTCGTATCGCCGGCGGCACCAACGGCGTGATTCAGGCAACGAACAAGGTATACATTACCAATAACATAACGAATTCCAACAATGACTGGGGCGGCGGCGGCATTTTCGTTCAGGAAAAAGGCAACCTGTCGATCGTCAACTCCCTGATTACAAACAACAGTGCGGGCGGCTTTGGCGGCGGCGTGGGCGCCTGTCCTACGGGTGAAACCCTGATCGTCAATCAAGACGGAGCGGCCATTTACGGGAACACGGCTTCCGGCACAAATATGTCCGGCGGCGGCAACAACAAAACCTATGATTCCACTTTGGCGCAAACGAGCGAGGTCTTTACGCGAAACGGCTACGCGGATTACTTCTGTGTCCGCGCAAAAGACGGCGCAAACGGCCCGATTTCCCTTGTCACCGGTCTGATGGCGGGCGGCGGCGCGGCGAACTGGACGGGAAGCTGCGACGAGCAGCCCGTCAGTATCGGCCCGAGCGGCTACGCGGCCGCGAAATATCTGTTCGGATTGGATGCGCACCCGGATGGTGCCGCCAAGAGCCAGGCAGTCAATGCCGCGAAGGTCATTATCACCGGCAACCATTCCAACATCCACGGCGGCGGCATCATGACCAACGGCGGTCTGATTCTGGGTGACCCGGGTGGAAAGGTTGTAACGGCCACGCCGGAGCTGGACATTACCGGTACCAAGGCTCTGCTCAAGGACGGCGTAAAGCAGAACGAGGGACTGAACTTCCAGTTTAAGTTAACGGACAGTGAGGGGAAGGAAGTCGGAACGGCAACATCCGATGCTGCTACCGGACAATTTTCGATTTCGCCCGACGTGCAGTATTCCCAGACCGGAACCCATACCTACACGCTCAGCGAGGTCAAGGGCGATCGAGCCGGTGTCACCTATGATACGAATGTACATACGATTCAGGTGACAGTTTCGGAGAAAACCGTTTCCCTTTTGGGTGTGGACTTCAAAAGCTACTATGTGTCCTCCGTTACGTTGGACGGCAGTGAAAGCGGCGGTTCCTCCGGCTCTGGCTCCGGAACGGGTTCCCAGACGGGGACGTTCAGGGTTCACTTTAAGAACACGCAAGGCTGGGAGCACGTGTACATGCACGTATGGGCCGATTCGAGTAATCCGCTTACAAGTTGGCCGGGAATGCAGATGACACAGGGTTCGGACGGTTATTATGTTGCAGAGCTAAGTGTTTCCGGAACGGGTACCTACAATTATGTTTTCAACAATGGTTCTGGTAAGCAAACAAAGGACATTACAAATGTCCCCTATGCACCGGGCAAAGAGGTGCGGTTCGACTATGAAACCGTAATAGAAAACACCGCCACCGGCTCTTCGGGGTCGGGCGACGCGGTTGGGCATGGGAGCAATTCGGACGGGTCTTACACCCTGACCATCCCGGGAGACGCCTTTACCAACACCATGACGACCCAGCTGAATCTGAAAATCACGAAGACGGACAGCGCGGACGCTTCGAAGCTGCTGGAAGGCGCAAAGTTCACCCTGAAAGAACAGGGGACAGAGAACTCTATGGAGGTCACCACCGATAAAGACGGCATCGCGCTCTTTTCCGGCATCCGGCGCAATACCACCTACGATCTGCGTGAGACACAGGCGCCGTCAAATTACATGACGGCAGGCCCCTGGATTCTGGAAGTGGGGGAGGACGGCAGTGCCACACTCTACCCGGCTACGGAGAAAGCGGGCGGAACGTTGGAAAAGGCCAGCAACACCGGAACGGCTTTGACCGTTACCACCGGCACCGACTCCAAGGTGTTGGAGCTTCCCATTCAGGACACCCTTTGGGGGTATAAGCTTCCCGACACCGGCGGAGCCGGAACAACCTCTTATACCGCAGGCGGCCTGGCGCTGATCTTCGGCGCGGCGACCCTGTTGTATAGCCATTGCAGGCGTCGAAAGGAGGATGAGGCATCTTCCTGACACGCGGAAAGCCACCATTCCAATTCAAAATTACGATGAAAGAAGGAGCACAAAAAATGAAATGCACAAGAAAACTCGCCAGCCTTCTGCTGGCACTGGTCATGGTCTTCGCCCTGGCCGTCACAGCCTTTGCCACTGAAACAGGAACAACAACCACCACCGGCACCATTACCGTTGCGAATCCCGTTGCAAATCAGGAGTACAAAGCCTACAAGATTTTTGATGTGGTCTATGATGCGGCTAAGGAACACTATTCTTACACCATTGACAGCACCAGCGAATGGTTCAACACTGTCAGTGCCTATGCTACAGGGGCGCATGGCCTGACGCTGACCCAGGTCAACGGTGGTGATACTTATGTCGTTACTACCGGCAACGGCTTCAGCGCGCCCGACTTTGCCGTGGCGTTGAAGGCGGCTGTCGATGGTATGACCGGACTGCAACTGTCCGGAGACGCTAACTCTGTCTCTGTTTCCAACCTCGACCTGGGCTACTACTTCGTCGCCAGTTCCACCGGCGCACTGTGCAACCTGACCACCACCAACCCGACTGTCACCATCCACGATAAGAACGACATGCCCTTTGAGAAGACCGATAATAAGGTTAGCGCCGATGTGGGCGAGACGGTCAACTACACCATTACCGGCAAGGTACCCGATACCATGGGATTTGAAACCTATACTTACGAAATCGCCGATACCATGAGCGAGGGATTGACCTTTAACCGGAACAGCCTTGCGGTAAAGGTTGGAAGTGCTGATGTGACCGCTGACACCGACAAGTGCACGATCGCCTATGATGCTGAAACCGCTCCTAATACGTTCAAGGTGACCATTCTTGTCAAGAATTGCACTGTTGGCGATGCCATCACAGTTACTTATACGGCTACCGTCAATGAAAAGGCAATTGCGGTGGTCTCGAAGAACGAGGCAAAATTGACCTACAGCAACGATCCTACCGATTCGACCCATACGACCACCACGCCCGCGCAGAAGCAAGAGGTCTACAGCTCCAAGATCGTTATCGACAAGTTTGAGTCCGGCAGCAAAACCACCAAGCTGCCTAACGCGAAGTTTGTCCTGTACAAGGAAGTAACCACTGATGCTGGAACCTCTCTCGTGTACTACAAGTGGAATACCGATAAGAAGGTCGAATGGGTTGCAGACAAGAATGCTGCCACTGTCATGACAACCAACGCTCAGGGCGAAGCCACCTTCGGCGGCCTTGCCGACGGCACCTACCACCTGGTAGAAACCGAGGCTCCCGCCGGCTACAATCCGCTGACTGCGCCTGTTGAAGTTAAGGTAGCGGGCAGCAGCACGGATACCACGAAGCTTTCTGTTACCGCTGAGGTCGAAAACAAAACCGGCACGACCCTGCCCTCCACCGGTGGTATGGGTACTACCGTCTTCTATGTACTGGGCACTGTCCTGGTGCTGGGCGCGGTCGTCCTGCTGGTCACCAAGAAGCGCATGAGCGATGCCAATCGTTAATTCCTGAGGATACACACTCTGTAATTCCGCTTTCTTAACCATAAGTCCTGTGCCGGGGAGCGCCCCTCCCCGGCACACAGCCACAAGGAGAACCCTGTATGCGAAAACATCTATCCACCATTGTTCTGGTGCTCCTATTGCTCATAGGGCTGTCCCTGTTGCTGTACCCCACCGTCAGCGACTACTGGAACTCCTTCCACCAGACCCGCGCCATCGCCACCTACGCCGAAAACGTGGCCGCTCTCGACAACGCCAGCTATGACGCCATCTGGGACGCCGCCCGGCAGTATAACCGGAACCTGTGTAGTCGCAGCAACAGCTTCCTCCTCTCCGAGGAGCAGAAGGCCGAATACGAAAGCCTGCTGGACATATCCGGTCAGGGGGTCATGGGCTATATCGAGATTCCCGAAATTGACGTGAGCCTGCCCATCTACCACGGCACGGAGGATCCCGTCCTACAGGTGGCCGTCGGCCATCTGGAATGGTCCAGCCTGCCGGTGGGCGGGGAGAGCACCCACTGCGTCCTCTCCGGTCACCGGGGTCTGCCCAGCGCCAAGCTGTTCACCAACCTGGACAAGCTCCGGGAGGGGGATACCTTCCTCCTGCGGGTGCTGGATGAGATCCTGACCTATGAGGTGGATCAAATCCTCATTGTGGAGCCGCAGGATACCGCCGCACTGGAAATTGTAGAAGGCCAGGACTACTGCACCCTGGTGACCTGCACCCCCTACGGCATCAATACCCACCGGCTGCTGGTTCGCGGGCACCGCATCGACAATATCGAGGAAGTCAAAACCGTGCGGGTCACCGCCGACGCCGTCCAGATCGAGCCAATGCTGGTGGCGCCCGTCGTGGCGATCCCCATGCTGCTGATTCTGTTGATCCTTCTGCTGCTGCCCAGGCGCAGAAAGAAATAGGAGGTTTTTTCATGAGAAAGCATGTTATTTCCGGCCTGCTGGCGCTGCTTTTCCTGCTTGCTCTGCCCCTGTCCGCCGCCGCCCACGCGGTTCCGGATGAGAGCCGGAACGGCCATTGCAGCATCACCGTCTCCATGACCTACAAGGGAAAAGCCGTCCGCGGCGGCACGCTTGCCCTGTACAAGGTGGGCGACGTGGCGGAGGACGACGGCAACTACAGCTTCGTCCCCGTGGAAGAAATTCAGGCGGACATTCCCGAATTCGGCGACATCGAGTCCCCGGATCTGGCGGGGCGGCTGGCGGAGCTGAAAGGGAAGCTGACTCCCGTCACCTCCGATCCCGTGACCGTCGACAGAGACGGCAACGCGACCTTTTCCGACCTGACCTTCGGCCTGTATCTGGTGGTGCAGAAAACCGCCGCTTCCGGCTACGGGAAAACCGCTCCCTTCCTGGTGAGCGTGCCTTACCTCTACCGGGACGAATACCAATACGACGTGACCAGCCAGCCCAAGACCGATCTGGAACGGGAGGTCAAGCCCACCGCGCCTCCCTCCCCCGGCGGCGGGAAGAAGCTTCCCCAGACCGGGCAGCTGTGGTGGCCGGTGCCGGTGTTGGCCTGTGCGGGGCTTGGCTGCATCGCCGTGGGTCTGTTCCGCCGCCGGGAGGCCAGGGATGAAGGCTAACCGGGGAACCGTCTGGATCAATGCGGGGCTGCTGCTGATTGCGGCGGCCCTGTTCCTTTCGGCTTACAATGAACGGGAGTCCCACGAAGCCCGGGACTCCGCCCGGCAGGTCATTGCCCAGCTGTGCGACGCGCTCCCCACGGAAACGGGCGATGACGAAGCCGAACCCACGACCCTTCCGGAATCCCTGCCGGATGTCCAGCGGGAGATGCCGGTGAAGACCATCAACGGCCGGGACTACATCGGCGTGCTGAGCATTCCGTCGCTGGAGCTGGAGCTGCCGGTGATCAGCCAGTGGGACTATCCCGCATTGAAGGTTGCCCCCTGCCGGTATTCAGGCTCCTTGTATCAGGACAACCTGATCATCTGCGCCCACAACTATGCGTCTCATTTCGGAAAGCTGAAGGAGCTCCAACCCGGGGACACCGTCCTGTTTACGGATATGGATGAGCATGTGGTGACCTTCCAGGTGGTGGAGCGGGAGACGCTGAACCCCATGGACACGGAGGGGATGGAAGCAGGGGACTGGGATCTGACACTGTTTACCTGCACCATCGGCGGACAGACCCGTGTGACGATCCGGCTTGAACGGGTGGAAGTATTCCGGAATCCCGAAACGGAAGAACCCGCCAAATCCGAAAAATAAACGCACAATCCGGCAAGAGACGGAGGTAGGAACCGTGAAAAGGGTGTTTGCATGGCTGACCGTCTGCCTGCTGGCCGGGTGCCTGGCCGGATGCGGCGGGGAGAAGCGGGTCGTCACTTCGGACACGCTGTATGTTCCGAGGATTGAGGGCATGACCGAAGCCTTTATTCTGGGCATGGACGCCTCCATCGTGCCGTCGCTGGAGGCGGGCGGCGTCCGGTACTATGATTTTGACGGTAGGGAGAAGGACGTTTTTGAGATCCTTTCCGAAAACGGGATCAATTACATCCGGGTTCGGGTGTGGGTGGATCCCTACGACGGCTCCGGTCGGGGCTACGGCGGCGGAAACTGCGACATCGGCACCGCCCTCGCCATCGGCAAGCGAGCCACCCGGTACGGCATGAAGCTTCTTGTCGATTTTCACTATTCCGATTTCTGGGCCGATCCCGGTAAGCAGATGGTTCCCAAAGCGTGGGTCGGTATGGAAATCGACGAAAAGGCCGATGCCCTGAACCGCTACACCACGGACTGCCTTCAGCAGCTGAAGGACGCCAAGGTGGACGTAGGCATGGTGCAGCTGGGCAATGAGACCAACGGCAGTCTCTGCGGGGAAACCACCTGGGGGAACATCTGCTATCTGATGGAGGCCGGCTCCCGAGCCGTCCGGGCAATTTTCCCGGAGGCACTGGTGGCCGTTCACTTCACGAATCCGGAGAACGCCGACGCCATGCGCTTCTACGCGAAAACGCTGGACGGTTTCCGACTGGATTACGATGTATTCGCCACCTCCTACTACCCTTACTGGCATGGGACGCTGGAGAATCTCGCCGCCGTGCTCTCTCAGATTGCCGAAGCCTACGGCAAGAAGGTCATGGTAGCGGAAACCTCCTACGCCTACACCCCGGAGGATACGGATTTCTTCGGCAATACCATCGGCGAGGGCGGCAGCTATGCCAAACCCTATCCCCTTACCGTACAGGGACAGGCCGATGCCGTGGCGGACGTTGTCCGTACAATGGCGGAGGACACGACAAACGGCATCGGCGTCTTCTACTGGGGGGGTGCATGGATCAGCGCCGGAGGCGGCAGCCGGGCGGAAAACAGCCGGAAATGGGAGCAGTACGGCTCCGGCTGGGCCAGCTCCTACGCCGCCTCCTACGACCCGGAGGACGCGGGCAAATACTACGGCGGCAGCGCCGTGGACAATCAGGCGTTTTTTGACAGCACGGGGCGCGCGCTGGAATCCCTGAAGGTATTCTCCCTCCTCCGGGCGGGAACCCACTGATACTAGTTTTCAATAAAACGGTTAAAAACCGTTTTATTCGGCTGCTGTTTCAGCAGCCAGCGGCGTAGCCGCAAAAAAACGTAAGTCCATACATTTCTCGCCGCTACCGGCGGCCTGCGAAGAATTCGCAGGATAAAATGGTGTTAACCATTTTATCGAGAAATAGTATGAGACCCGTACCCGACGCAGTGCTGAATGCTGATACGATTTTCGGATGAAAAGTTCAAAGGCGGGATCACACATGAAAAAAATTCTTCTTCGCGCCGCGGCGCTTCTGCTGGCCTTGGTGCTGGCAGGGTGCGGCACGGCCTCTCCGGCGGAGACCGTGCCCACGGAGGCCGACAAAACGGACGACAACTACCGGGTGTTCTATGAGATTTTTGTCGGCTCCTTTGCCGACTCCGACGGGGACGGAACGGGAGACCTGAACGGAATTCTCCGGCACCTGGACTATCTGAACGACGGGAATCTCCTGTCGGATACCAGTCTCGGGGTACAGGGGCTGTGGCTGACGCCGATTTTTGCCAGCCCCTCTTATCACAAATACGACGCAACGGATTACTACCGGATCGACTCGGACTTCGGCACCGAGGACGATCTCCGGGCGCTTCTCGACGCCTGCCATGCCCGGAATGTGAAGGTGATTCTCGATCTTGTCATCAACCACACTGCCCGGAACCACGAATGGTTTCAGTCCTTCTGCCAGTCCCACGCCGACGCCAATCCCGACGACCCCTACTACGATTACTACAGCTGGTACACCGGCGAGACGCTTCCGGCCGGGATCACCTGCGAAAAGATTCCCGGAACGGCGGACGAATATTACGAGTGCAACTTCTCCCCGGACATGCCGGAGCTGAACTATGACAATCCCGCCGTCCGGGAGGAAATGCTGAACGTGGCAAAGTACTATCTGGAGCTGGGCGTGGACGGATTCCGCTTTGACGCCGTCAAGTATCTTTACTATGGAGAAACCGGCCGAAACGCGGCGTTCTGGAAGTGGTACACCGACCAGCTCCGAGCCGTGAAGCCGGAGGTCTATCTTGTGGGCGAGTGCTGGTCCGGCGAGTCGGAGATCCTCGCCTACTATCCGGCCATGAACTGCTTCAATTTCGCCGCCGCCCAGGCCGAGGGCGTCATTGCCTCCGCTGCCAGGGATCAGGACATCAACCGGTTCACGGGCTACATGTGCGCTTTTCAGGACAAGATTTCTCAGGCGAACCCCGACGGCATGATGGTCTGCTTCCTTTCCAACCACGACATGGATCGCTCTGCCGGGTATCTGATGCTGGCGAACCACTTTCCCCAGATGGCCGCCAATCTCTATCTGCTGTGCAGCGGCTCGCCGTTCCTGTACTACGGGGAAGAGATCGGCATGAAGGGCGTCCGAGGTTCCGCCAATACCGATGCCAACCGGCGGCTTGCCATGCTCTGGGGAGACGACAGCAGTCCCCGGGATCCGGAGGGCAGCACCTATCCCTCTTCCAAGCAGACCAACGGAACCGTAGAGTCTCAGCTGGCACAGGAGGGGAGCCTGCTGCGCTACTACTGCCGCCTGATCTCTATAAGAAACCGCTACCCGGCGATTCCCCGGGGCACCTATACACAGGTGAATCTTGGCAGCGCCAAGTGCGGCGGCTTTCTCGTGGAATACGAGGGAAGCACCCTGTGTATTCTTCATAACATCAGCACGGACATTCCCTTTACGGTAGATCTTGCCGATACGGACATTCCCTGCCGCTCCATTCTGGAGGTTATCGGCATGGGCGAAGCGTCTCTGGAAGGCACCGTCCTGAGCCTTGCCCCCCAGACCTCCCTGATCCTCGGCTCCGCCGCCCCCTGACCGCCATCGCCATCCAAAACCGCTCCGGATACCATCATCACCGCAAATCTCCCCCGGCTGTGCCGATTTTTTCGGTACAGCCGGGGGAGATTAAACATGTATTCTTTTCCCGCGCTCGCGGGGCTTCTTGGTGTGCGAACGCATAGCAAAATGGATAACGTACCATTTTCCAGCCCCTGCAGGGGCAACCGTAAAGGATGCACAAAACCTTCATGCACCGACTTTTGCGCAGTTTTGGGGTGCGGTGCTTACCCGTGAAGCCTTATCCGTAGATCAGATTCCGCTCGGTTTCGGGATCGAACAGGTGCATGACTTCGCCGGGGAAGCTCACATGGATCTTCGCACCATTGACCAGCTCCGCCCGCTCCTGTCTGCGCAGGCCGAGGGTGGGTACCCGAACCACCAGCTGGGCGCCGTCCTCCGTCTCCGCGTGAATGTGCAGCTCGCTGCCCATCATTTCATTTACGATAATGGTACAGGGAATCGCATGGGGGCCCGGCTGGGACAGGGTGATGTGCTCCGGACGGACGCCCAGAACCACACTGCGGTCGTCCACCGCCTTTGCCGCCAGATTTTCACCGGTCTCACCGTCCACCTCAATCCGGCTTCCGAGAGGCGTCACATAGTACTTGCCGTTCTCCCGCACCAGCTCCGTGCGGAAGGTGTTCATCTGGGGCGCGCCGATGAAGCCCGCCACGAACAGATTCACGGGATGCTCAAATACCTCCGTGGGGGTGCCGACCTGCTGGATGAAGCCGTCCTTCATGATGACGATCCGGTCGCCGAGCGTCATGGCCTCGGTCTGGTCATGGGTTACATAGATAAAGGTCGTGTCGATCTTTTTCCGCAGGAGAATGATTTCGGCACGCATCTGATTGCGGAGCTTGGCGTCCAGGTTGGACAGCGGCTCATCCATCAGAAACACCTTGGAATCCCGAACCATGGCACGACCGATGGCCACACGCTGCCGCTGGCCGCCGGACAGCGCCCGCGGCTTCCGGGTCAGATACTCGGTAATGCCCAGCACCTTCGCCGCTTCCGTGACGCGCCTGAACACCTCATCGTTGGGAACCTTCTTCAAACGAAGGCTGAAGGCCATGTTCTCAAACACCGTCAGGTGGGGGTACAGGGCGTAGTTCTGGAACACCATGGCGATGTCCCGATCCTTGGGCTGGAGGTCGTTGACCACCACACCGTCGATCTCCACGGTACCCTCGGAGATCTCCTCCAGACCCGCAATCATCCGCAGGGTCGTGGATTTGCCGCAGCCGGAGGGGCCGACGAAGACCACAAATTCCTTATCCTTGATGTCCAGGTTGAAATCGTGAACGGCCACGACCTTCTTGTCGTAGACCTTCTTGACGTTGGTTAATTTTACAGATGCCATAGCTTTCCTCTCTCCTTATCCTTTCACGGCGCCGCCGGTGACGCCTTCCACATAGTACCTCTGCAGGAGCATGAACAGGATGGTGACGGGAAGCGCCACCACCACGCCGCCCGCGCAGAACATGGTATAGTTGGTGGCAATCAGGGTCTTTGAGGAGATCCAGTATTGCAGACCCACCGCCACATTCATGCCCACCTCCGTATTGTGGGAGATATACTTGGCAAACATGAAGTCGCCCCACGGAGCCATGAACGCAGTGAGAACGGTATAAATGACAATGGGCTTGGACAGAGGCATGATCACCTTGTAGAACACCTGAAAGCGGGAAGCGCCGTCCACCCGAGCCGCTTCGTCCAAGCTCTTGGGGATGGTGTCGAAGAAGCCCTTGGACACATAGTATCCCATGCCGGAGCTGGCGCAGTAGACGAGAATCAGTCCCGGCACGGAGTTGGCTCCCGTCAGCCCCATGCCGCTGAGAACCTTATACAGCACGATCATGGTGACGAAGCCCGGGAACATGCCCAGAACCAGGCAGGTGTTCATCAGCAGCTTTCTGCCCTTGAAGCGAAGCCGGGAGAGAACATAGCTGACGCTCAGCACCATAAGGGTTTGCAGCACCGCCGTAGCCAGGGCGGTGATCAGCGTATTGCGGAACCAAATGGGGAAGCTCGTTTTGGTCCACAGATTGATGTAGTTGTCAAAGCCCCACTGCTTGGGGATGATGTAGCCCACACGTCCGGTGGATTCAGTCCGGAAGGACTCCAGCAAGATGCACGCAAAGGGCGTTAGCCAGATAATGGACATGAGGACAAGGATCACATAGAGCACAGTATTGGAAACGGTACTTTTCGTCCGGATTCCCATGTGAAATCGATTCCTGCTCATTACGAATAATCCTCCTCATTTCTGGTAGACGGGATCACGTTGTAGACGATCAGGGAAAGAACCGCGACAACAACGAAGATCATGATGGCAATCACGGCGGCCAGCTTATAGTTGCTGGTGGCGCCGGTGGTAATGTTGAACAGCCAGGTGATCAGAAGATCCGTAGTTGTAGCACTGCCGCCGCTGGTTACAAGATCCGGACTTGCCGGGCGGCCGCTGGTCAGCAGATAGATTACGTTGAAGTTGTTGATATTGCCGATGAACTGGGTCAGCAGGTAGGGACCCGTGACGAAGAGCATGTACGGAAGCGTGATCTTCATATACTGCTGCCAGACACTGGCACCGTCAATTTTGGACGACTCGTACAGATCCTGCGGAATATTCATCAGAATGCCGGTGCTCACCAGCATCAGATAGGGGATACCGACCCAGATGTTGATTACGATGACGAGGATTCGGGCGGAGGTGGTATTCTCCCAGAAGCGGATGGCCTGATCGATAAAGCCCAGCTTCAGGAGCATGGCATTCACAACGCCGTTGGTATCGAAGAGCTTGGAGACATACAGCAGGGAAATGAACTGAGGCACCGCGATGGTCAGAACAAGAATGCCGCGCCAGAGCTTTTTGAAATGGATTCCCTTTTTGTTGATGAGGATCGCCACCAGCATTCCCAGGAAATAATTGGTGAATGTGGCAAAGAACGCCCACATCAGCGTCCACGAAAGGATTTCGCCGAAGGTGTAGCTGAGGTTCGGGTCCGCACTGCTGGAGCTGATCAGCTCGTTGAAATTGCTCAGCCCCACCCATGTAAAGAGGTTGCTGTAGCCGTCGTGAGCGCCGTCATAGTTGGTGAAGGCAACGAGGATCATGAACAGAATCGGGATTACCGTGAAGACAAGGATGCCCGTGATGGGCAGTGCCAGCAGCGTCTTGTGGAACTGATCGTCCAGGACGGAACGAAGGTCGTCCTTTCCGCTTTTGAGCTTCTTGCCCGTGGCAAGGATCTCCTCCGAGATCCGGTTCTGCTTCACGTTCAGCCGCCATGTGTAGACAAAAGCGATGATGAAGAGAATGGTCAGGAGGCCGTACAGCAGAATTTTAAAAGAGTCGTCGCCGTTGACCCGGACGTAGGTGTCCAGCACCTCGTTGTATACCTCTCCGGGGGGCACATCGCCCAGCGTGCGGAACTTGCCCAGCCAGTAGCTGCCAGTTGTGACCATATAAACGATGAACACAGATTCAAAGACAAGGAACAGCAGTCCCCGCAGCACCTGACCCCGGGCAATATTGCCGAAGCCCATCACAAGGTAGGATACCTTTGTTTTCCAGCTGCCCTTTGTAAAGGTGGTGGCGCAATCCGTCAGCTCGTTTCGGATGCCCCTGAAAGCGCCTGCGATCCCGTTCCCGACGGCTTTGACCAAAGAGGCCAGCCAGCCGGGGATGCCGAGAACGAACAGGACAATGTTGTACCACAGACGCTGAAACGTGTTCAGCCTGAGGTATTCCAGATCCGTCAGTTTCTTCATGATCAATCGGGATAAACCTGCGTTTATCCGCCTACCTCCATTCTTTTTGGATTTGGCTGCCTCCGGGAACCGTTTTTCGCTTTGGCGGGAAATGCTGCCCGCCCAAAAGCCGGTTGCGGAGGCGACCATTTGTTTCCGGTGTTCCGCCCAAAAAGGAAGCCGGCGGTGCCGGGGCTCCTCCTTCTTCGGCGGGACACCGGGCCGGAACAGGGAGCACGCTCCGAATCCCGTCGGGACTCGGAAGGCAGCGGCAGAGGGACCGCAAAAGAGCCGCTCGGGCAAACCCGAGCGGCTCCCCCTCTCAGAACTCTATGTCACTGCGTTTGTGGATGGAAGCCTGCCTTATTCGGCGGGAACCAGCTCCACGGTGCCTTCTTCGCCGTTGAGGGTCAAACGGACTCTGTAGGTACCGGCGGTCTCGACCACAAAGTTATTGCCGTCAGTGCCGTAGGCAACGTCCCAGGCCTTGCCTTGACGAACCTTGAACTCAACGCCGGCATCCATCTGGTAGGCCTCATCGGTCAGCCAGCTGCCGTCGTCCTGCTTGGTCATGGGAAGATCCACGGACCAGCCGTCGCCGTTGATGGAGCCGATGACCGTAAAGGCCTCCCGCTCCTCGGCGGACATGGAGAACAGACCCTTAATGGAGGTCTCATAGCTCTCCAGCGCGGCCTTCAGCTCTTCGTCGGTGGTAGCCTCCTTGGCAGCGGTGGCATAAACCTTGGCGATATCCCACCAGGAGCCGTCAATCTGTCCCTGCGGCGTAGCGTAGGCACTCTGAGCAGCCAGAGCAGCCAGAGCAGGATCACCGGCAACCTTTTCGGACTGCTGGGCAGCCTTGTTGGAGGGACCCCAGCCCACGGCGTCGAACCGGGCAAGCTGGCACTTCTCGTTGGTCAGGTACAGGGCAAGCTTCTGCAGAACGGCGGTCTTCACGGGATCAGTCTGGGGCTTGACACCCACCAGCTTGTTGCCGGAGAAGGAGCCAAGGTGGTAAGAGTTGCCGTCCACGGTGAAGCTGGGCAGATCGGTGCAGGCGTAGTTGTCGCCCAGCGCGGCCTTGGCGGCGCTGGTGCCCCAGGTGCCGACGATGACGACGGCGGCGGGGATGGCGGCGGAGAAGTCATCGGCAGAGCTGGAGCACTTGTAAGCGGTGGAGTTCAGCAGCTTCTTCATACCCTTCAGGGCGATAACGCCGTTGTCGGAATTGAAGTCGTCGTCAACGCTCTCAAAGCTCTTGCCGTCGGCGGACATGGTCCAGTTGGAGTGGCAGCCGGTAGCGAAGAAGAAGGCGACATTGTACCACGCGGAGGTCTCAAGCTCCATGGAGAAGCCGCGGCCGGCGGCCTCGCAGTCGGCAATGATGTCTTCCAGGCTGTCCACATGCTCAGCGGGAATCACGCTGCTGTCGTAAATCATGAAGTAGCCGTTATCGGAGGTCATGGGATAGCACCACATATCGGAGCCAACGGTGGCGGCCGCAACGGCGCCGCTGTCGTTCAGCTCGGTGACTTCCGCGGCAGCCTTGGTGCCAAGCTTGGTCAGGGCGCCGGCCTGCACCAGACGAGCCAGCTGATCCTGCGCGAAGCAGAACAGGTCGGCGCCGTCCTCGACGGAGGTGATCATCTGGGTGGCGGAGTCGAGCTCGGTGACGCCCTCAATGGTGGCGTTGATGACGATGCCGGGGTTCTCTTCCATAAAGTCCTTGATCTGCTGCTCGGTCAGTTCCTTTACACCGGCCATCTCGGAGACCCAGACGGTGATGTCATAGGTGCCGTCCAGAGAATCGGCCGCGGCAGCGGCGGTGGGGTTGGCAGCGGCGGTGGGGTTGGCGGCGGCGGTGCCGGCGGGGGTTGTGTTGCTGTTACCGCAGCCGGCAAACAGGCCAAGAACCATGCCGACAGTCAGAAGCAGCGCGAGAATCTTCTTCATTTTACATTTCCTCCTTGATATTATAAATTCGCTGGCTGATCCCGCAGACCGGAAAGCGCTTTCCATAGGACGAACGGAACGGGAGAATACCCGGGTATGTTCCCGTGTCCTCCAATTGGAATCGTTTCCAGAAAGCCGGAAAAAACGGGGGGGAGTGCTTAGAGGATTATTTTCTTCACACTTCCCTTTAAAAAAAGAATACTCGATTTTTCGTAACAAGTCAACCGCGCAGTGTGCATAAAAAGTTGTACCAGAAATTGTTGAAACTGCCAATGTCCTGGGGAAATGCCGCCGGCAACGCCCTCCCATGCGCTTCCCGGCTTGATTTCTTTCCGGTTTTCTCTTGGGCAACACCGCACAATTGTGTCTGCGAGTCTCAGCCGCCTTTTTGCCCCACTTCTTCAGTTTGAAAAACGAGAAATACATGCAGTATTCCTTCGTTTTCCAAACTTTGAATTGGGACAAAAATCCTGGCTGAGCCTTCTTGCCAAATTATGCGGTGTTGCCCTTGATTTCCCCGCCGTTTTTTTCTATAATACATTTGCCGCTTTCCGATTCTCCCCGTACCGGAAGCGGAAAGACTACCCGCGGCGGAAGTCCGCGGTATTTCCACAGGAAACCATCCGAAGTCTTCCCGTGCCCCGCCATCCGCCCCTGTCCCGGCAGTTTCCGGTATTGGTCGGATGATCCATATAAAAACAAAAAACGGAGGAATTGTTATGTCTGCATCCTGGCTTCGTGACGCCGTATTTTATGAAATATATCCGCAGAGCTTCCGGGACTCCAACGGAGACGGCATCGGCGACCTTCCCGGCATCACCGAAAAGCTGCCCTACGTGAAGAGCCTCGGCTGCAACGCCCTGTGGATCAATCCCTGCTTTGACTCTCCCTTCAAGGACGCGGGCTACGACGTCCGGGACTATAAGAAGATTGCGCCCCGCTACGGCACCAACGAGGATATGGCTCAGCTGTGCCGCCGCGCCCACGCGCTGGGGATCCGGGTTCTGCTGGATCTGGTTCCCGGCCACACCAGTGAAGAACATGAATGGTTCCGCAAGAGCGGCGAGGCCGAGCCAAACGAATATTCCGGCCGGTACATCTGGACGGATCATGCCTTTGCCGGGGGCGACGGTATGCCCTTCATCGGCGGCGAATACCCTCGCAGCGCCACCTATATCATCAACTTCTTCAAATGTCAGCCCGCCCTGAACTACGGCTACCGGGAACGCCGGGAACGCTGGCAGCAGAGCATCACCAGTCCTGACGCCCTTGCGACCCGGGAAGCCATGAAGGATGTGATCCGGTTCTGGCTGGATCTGGGCTGCGACGGCTTCCGGGTGGATATGGCGGAGTCTCTCGTGAAGAATGACGGCACGGAAAAGCTTGCCACCATGGAGGTCTGGCGGGACATTCTGGGCGCCATTCACAAGGAATATCCGGATGCCGCCTTCGTTTCCGAGTGGAATCATCCGGACAAGGCTCTGCGCTGCGGCTTTGACATGGACTTTTATCTCAACTGGGACGGCAACGGCTACAGCACCATGATGCGGGACTACACCCTCCGGGACGGCTGCGGCAGCTACATCGGCAATACCGGCTTCTTCTCCCGGGATTCCGGCACCGACGTGAGCCGGTTCCTTGCGGACTACCTGCCCCAATATCACGACAGCCGCGACCACGGCCTCTGGTGCTTCATTACCTGCAATCACGATACCCCCCGTCCCGCCGCGGGGCTGACAGACGCGGAACGGCGGCTGGCCTTTGCGTGGATCTTCACGATGCCCGGCGCTCCCTTCCTGTACTACGGCGATGAGCTGGGCATGGACTATCGGGTCATCCCCACCAAGGAGGGCGGCTACCACCGCACCGGCTCCCGGACGCCCATGCAGTGGGATGCAGGCCCCAACCTCGGATTCTCCGAGGGCGCGGCAGAGGATTTGTACCTGCCTGTGGAAGCCGACGCGCGGCACACCGTGCAGGCGCAGGAGCTTGACGAGAATTCCATGCTCTCCCATGTCAAGCGGCTGATTGCCCTGCGTCACGCCGAGCCGGAGCTTCAGAACTACAGCCCGTTTGCCGTCTATGCTGCCCGCGGCCGCCTGTTTGCCTACAAGCGGGGGAGTCTGCTGGTCGCCATGAACCCCGGCAGCGGTGAGGAGACCTGTCAGCTGGACGGAGCCTATATCCCCCTCTTCACCGTCGGAACCCCCGCCATGGAGGGAGATACGCTGCGTTTGCCTGCCCAGAGCTTTATCGTGCTGAAGCCCAAGGAGAAAGCCGCCCCTGCTCACGCTTAGGAAGCCTCTGATACCAGGGAAGCTCTGAATAAATCGGCTGCTGCCGGAGCGCGGGCAGGGTCTGGCTGAAAACCGTCATCATGCCAAAACAGCGAGGAATTTCCGCCTGCTGTGCACCATTTTTCCTTGCAATACACAAAGTATTCCCGCGAAAAATGGCTTCATCAGGCGGGAAATCCCTCGCTGTTGGTCATATTCCCGGTTTTTATACTATTTCCTGATTAAAATCTTTTTTTAAAGATTTTAATTGAAGTTCAGTATTAGCTAGACCCTAGCCGGTTCGCTCGACAACTGCGTTATTTCGGCGTCCCTTGGGACGCTTACATTGCTGCGCTTTTCCTGCCTCAGGGCTGCCTCCGGACCCATAATGATGTTTTACGGTACCCCCCTTTTACCCTGCCGCGTCCAGCATATTCTCGATAAAAATCCCGTACCCCGTAGTCGGATCGTTCACCAGCACATGGGTCACGGCGCCTACCAGCTTGCCGTCCTGAATAATCGGGCTTCCGCTCACGAGTGATTGTCATTATGGACAACACGGCATGTTTGTATAGCCTTTTCATTTGTGCTGTTGAAAGCCAATTGCTTTCTTTTGCGCTGTATGGTAAAATATCCGGAGAAAAAGGTGTGTTTCATTTCATGAGAATGGAGGATTTGCAAATGCTGATGAACAGTGGCGAGTACTTGGATTTGGTACAGAATATCAAGCAGGAAATCCAAAGTGCGCAATATAGGGCAGCGCTGAATGTCAACAGGGAACTGATATGCCTGTACTACGACATTGGGTCAGCCATCAACGAGCATAAAACCTGGGGAAATAAATTTATTGAGAACCTTGCTACAGACATTAGGCTGGCATTCCCGGAAGCAAAAGGGTATTCGGTGCGAAATCTCAAATATATGGCGAAGTTTGCGCTCCGTTTTCCGAACTTTGAAATTGTGCAAGCGGCGCTTGCACAAATAACGTGGTATCATCACATTGCATTGATGGATAAGGTGAGGACAGCGGAGGAGCACATTTGGTATGCCGATCAAGCAGCTGGGAACGGGTGGTCACGCAATGTTTTGGTACACCAAATTGAGATAGGGCTCTATCAACGCCAAGCGCTGGCTAAGAAAATAGCAAATTTTGAAGAACGCTTACCCTCCCCGCAAAGTGAGCTTGCCGCACAGACAATGAAAGACCCCTATGTGTTTGACTTTATCCCGTTTAAAGAAGATATGATGGAGCGGGATATTGAACAGGCACTTGTGAAAGATGTTACAAAGCTACTGTTGGAACTGGGAACAGGATTCGCCTTCCTTGGAAATCAATATCACCTGAATGTGGGTGGAGATGATTTTTACATTGATTTGCTGTTTTACAATCTGAATCTTCGCTGTTATGTGGTGATCGAACTGAAAACCGGTGAATTCAAGCCGGAATATGCCGGGCAGCTGAATTTCTACCTTTCAGCGGTGGATGGGATTCTAAAAAAGGATGACGACCACCCCTCCATCGGTCTGCTGCTGTGCAAGAGCAAAAATGACCTGGTGGCGGAATATGCACTCAAGGATATGTCCAAGCCCATGGGCATCAGTGCGTATAAAGTAACCAGCAGCCTGCCGGAAGAACTGCAACGGCAACTGCCATCGATTGAAGACATTGAAAAACGGATCCAAAGGGAATAATTTCACGGGGATGACATTTGCTGTCCCTGCATTCATAAATCGGAATTTGGTGGAGAACATACTATGAAAAATTTTTTATATCTTATCGTGCAGTGTACATGGGGTATTTTACAGTCTTTGTTGGGATTGACAAATTTTTTGCTTCATATTCGTGACAGACACTATTTTTATCATGGTGCAGTAATAACAGAATGGAATGATAAATCAAGTGTCTCTTTGGGAATGTTTGTATTTGTAACGAAAGAACCATACTTTTATGATAAATTAAAAGTTGAGTATACAAAAGATGAACTTTTAAAAAGACTTCTTGTACATGAATATGGTCATACAGTACAGTCCCTTATTTTAGGTCCACTATATCTTATTGTAATTGGGATGCCTTCAACTTTGTGGGGATTTTTGCCGAACTTACATAAAAAGAGAAAAGATGAGCAGATTTCATACTTTTCATTTTTTACAGAAGGATGGGCAAATAGACTGGGTGAGAAGGTAACAGGTGAAAAGTCAATGGGGAATTTGGTAATAGATTAGGATTGATTGCAGGAAGATAACTTCCAGTTTATCGAACTAGCTCTCCCGGAAAACCTCTCCGGGAGAGCTGTTTTTCACCCCGCCGCTTCCAGCATATTGTCGATAAAAATGCCGTAGCCCGTGGCAGGGTCATTCACCAGCACATGGGTCACCGCGCCGATGAGCTTGCCGTCCTGGATGATGGGGCTTCCGCTCATGCCCTGCACAATGCCGCCCGTGGCTTCCAGCAGCGTTTCGTCCGTCACCTTCAGCAGCAGATTTCGCCCGTCTGTCCTGTCTTTTGGATAAATTTTCAGAATTTCCACAGAATACTCCCGTGGCGTATCGCCGCTGACTGTGGACAAAATGGCGGCCTTGCCGGTGTGGATGTCTTCTTCGGAGGCGGTGGGCAGCGGTTCGCCTTTCCAGCCCCGCTTCGTCACGCCGAAGACGCCCTGCGGCGTGTTCCGCAGAAGTTCCCCGATGACGGTATCCGTGTTCGCCGTGCCTTTCAGCTGCCCCGGTTCCCCGCACTTGCCCTTTTTTACGGTGAGAACCGCGGCGTCATAGGCATCGCCGCTTTTCATGCGCAGAAGATTCCCTTTTGTGTTGCTGACGCCGTGACCCAGCGCGCCGAACCTGTGGGTATCCGGGTCATAAAAGGTGATGGTGCCGATTCCGGCGATGCCCTGCCGCAGATAGACCCCAAGCCGCGGCCCGGAGTCGCTCTGCCGGGTGGGAACGGTCACGGTGTAGCGGCGGTTCCCCCGGCGGACGATAAGCTCGGCGTCGCCGTCGCAGCCCTCAAGCGCCCGGCGGACATCCTCGGTGCAATCAATGGTGGTCGTGTCGATCTGGACGATCTCGTCACCGATCTTCAGTCCGGCGGTTCTGGCCTCGGCACCCAGAACGTCGTCAAAGGCAGCAACCGTGACCGTATTGTCGCTGAGCTGCAAACCCACGATCTTCCCCACGGGGATCAGCAATTCTGCTGCCCGGGCGTTTATAGGAAGCAGCGTCATCGCGACAGCAAAAATCGTCAGAAATTTCCCGATTCGTTTCATTTTTTCAGCCCTCCTCATGTTCGTGCCTGCCTTGTTAATATGACCCGGGCTGAAAAACATAACCGCTGTAAATGTCGAAAAATAAGGAACAGAATGGGGACTTTGGCGTTTTTTGTCTTGATTCTCATTTTATATTTGGGAACCTCTGAATAAATCGTCTGCGGCCGTGAGCGAATCTTTTCCGTCCACTCTTCGGTATCGAAAGCGGGAAATACACAAAGTATTCCGCCGTTTTCGATACCTCGATTGGCCGAAAAATCTCTCGCTCACAGCTCTTGCCGATTTAGGGTCTATCTGAAAACCGGGAATATGACCAACAGCGAGGGATTTTTCGCCTGCTGAAGCCATTTTTCCGCAGGAATACTTTGTGTATTACAAGGGAAAATGGTGCACAGCAGGCGGAAAAGGCCCGCTGTTTGGGCATGTTGACGGTTTTCAGATAGGCCCTAATCAGAGCTTCCTTTGGAATTTGCTCCGTACCGCCGCGGCGGATTTTTCTTTTTTATTTTGCCTATTGACAAAGTAGGTTGGTAATGCTATATTACCCATAGACTTACTAGGTAAATACCTCAGGAGGAATCAACTGTTATGCAAGTTTATGCTGACAACGCGGCAACAACGGCCATGAGCCGCACGGCCATCGACGCCATGCTGCCCTATCTCGACAATATCTACGGCAACCCCTCCAGCCTGCACTCCGTGGGTCAGAGGGCGAAGGAAGCCCTGGACGCCGCCCGTGAGACGGTCGCCCAGTGCTTAGGCTGCGAGCCGCGGGAGATTATCTTCACCTCCGGCGGCAGCGAGGCCGACAATCAGGCCATCATCTCCGCCGCCCGCTACGGTGAGAAGAAGGGCAAAAAGCACATCATCACCACCGCTTTTGAGCATCACGCCGTGCTGCACACGCTGGCGAAGCTGGAAAAAGAGGGCTTTGAAGTTACCTATCTGGACGTCCGGAAGGGACACAACGTCACCGCTCAGCAGGTGAAGGACGCCATCCGTCCCGACACCTGTCTGGTCACCACCATGTACGCCAACAACGAGATCGGCTCCATCCTGCCCATCGCGGAGATCGGCGCCGTCTGTAAAGAAGCGGGCGTGCCCTTCCACACCGACGCCGTTCAGGCCGTCGGCCATCTGCACATCAACGTCAAGGAGCAGAACATCGATATGCTCAGCCTGTCCGGCCACAAGTTCCACGGCCCCAAGGGTGTGGGCGCGCTGTACGTCCGCCGGGGCTTTCCGCTGGTGAACATCATCGAAGGCGGCGCGCAGGAGCGGGGCAAGCGCGCGGGTACGGAGAACATCCCCGGTATCTGCGGCATGGCGGCAGCGTTGAAGGAAGCCTGCGACCACATGGACGAGAACATGCCCAGAGTCGCCGCCATGCGGGACCGGCTGATCGAGGGGCTGAGCAAAATTCCCCACAGCGCCCTGAACGGCGACCCCGTGAACCGTCTGCCCGGCAACGTCAGCTTCTGCTTTGAGGGCATCGAGGGCGAAAGCCTGCTGCTGCTTCTGGATATGAAGGGCGTGTGCGCTTCCTCCGGCTCCGCCTGCACCTCCGGCAGTCTGGACCCCAGCCACGTGCTGCTGGCCATCGGCCGGGTGCATGACGTTGCCCACGGTTCTCTGCGGCTGTCTCTCAGCGAGTACAATACCGACGAGGAGATCGACCACATTCTGCAGGTCGTCCCCGAGGTCGTTCAGTATCTGCGGAACATGAGCCCCGTGTGGCGGGATCTGCAGACCGGCAAACGGCAGTATATTCTGTAATTGTTCCTGCGAAAAATTGATAAGGAGAATGGAATTATGGCACTGTACAGTGAAAAAGTTATGGATCATTTTCAGCATCCCAGAAATGTGGGCGTGATCGAGGACGCCAACGGTGTCGGCGAGGTCGGCAACGCCAAGTGCGGCGACATCATGAAGATCTACCTGAAAATTGAGGACGACATCATCAAGGACGTGAAGTTTGAGACCTTTGGCTGCGGCAGCGCCATCGCCTCTTCCTCCATGGCCACCGAAATGATCAAGGGCAAATCCATCCACGAGGCCATGGCGCTGACCAACAAGGCCGTGGCGGAGGCGCTGGACGGTCTGCCTGCCCACAAGCTCCACTGCTCCGTTCTGGCAGAGGAAGCCATCAAGAAGGCACTCCAGGACTATTTCGACCGCAAAGGCATTCCCTACGACGAGAAGGATTTCCCCGCCTGCGAACACTGCGCCCACTGCGAGAGCGTATGATCGTATCCACAAAGGGGCGTTATGCTCTGCGGGTGATGGTCTGCTTCGCCCAGCGGGGCGGGAACGAGTACATTCCCCTGAAGGAGATCGCGGAGTCCGAGGGCATTTCCCAGAAATATCTGGAATCCATTATGGCGACCCTGTCCAAGGCCGGGTTCGTGGACGCCGTCCACGGCAAGGGTGGCGGCTACCGCCTGAACCGTCCCCCGGAGGAATACACCATCGGCAGCATTCTCAAGCTGACGGAAGGGAGCTTAAGCGCGGTGTCCTGCACCTCCATGGGCGCGTCGGCCTGCTCCCGGACGGAGTGCTGTCAGGCCAAGCCCATGTGGGACAAGCTGGACAGGATGATCGACGGGTTCTTTGAGGGGATCACCCTTGCAGACCTGCTTCACGACAGCGTAACGGCATAAAAGAAACCGGCATGACGAAAATCATGCCGGTTTTTGCTGTAAAGCAGGCGTTTACATCTGGAAAATGTTCCCGAGAACTGCGCCCTTATTCTCCGGTTCCCGGGGGCGGAGGGAATCGTAGGCCAGCGCGTAGGTGACCTCCACCCGGTTGCGCAGGAAATAGAAAATGACAAAGGTCACTGCCAGATACACGCCAAAGAACAGGAAATAGGCGACCGCGTCGGAGAAAGGCAGGGTGACCCCCAGATCAGGCAGGAGCTGGTCGCCGTAGCCGATTGCAGCGGATACCAGCATGGCGGCGTAGTACCACCACATACTCAAATCCAGCCGGAACAGATTCCAGCGATTGCCCTTCGTCATCACCCGGCTGTCCCGCAGAGCTGCCAGCGCGCCGGTGGCGGGGCGGTCGATGATGAGATAATCCGCCATGCGGTACCGGTAAAACACCGGCGCGGCAAGGACGAGGAACAGAACGCCGAAAATCACCATGACAGGCGCGGTGGCATCCATAAGCTGCGCGTAGGTGGCGTCGTCCAGCAGAATGCCGGAGGTGCCTGCGTTTTTGACAAGGGGCATCAGAATGTCCACCGCCGAATTGGAAAGGGGCGTCATCATGTAGATCATGCTGGCGATGTACAGGCTTGCCATGGCCACGCCGCCGAAGATCAGCCCCTTCAGCAGCGTACAGCGCAGCAGCACCCAGAACCGGTCAAAGCCCAGGCGCATCCCGTTGGGGGAAGCGTACTGCCCCCGGGCAATGCGGAGCATCGTGGACAGATAGCCCAGCTCCAAGCACATGAGAAAAACCGCCTGCACGATGGGCAGCAGCATTTGGGCAGTGGTCAGAGCGGAGCGGACGCCCATGCTTCCAAGGCCGCCGGTCTTGGCGATCTGCTGACTCAGAATGTAACTGACAACAGTCGCCACCGCCGACACGGCAATGGTAATCAGGGAAAAATACAAAATAATTTTCTGTCCTACCCGGGCGCTGGCGAGCCGCCCGGCGGAAAAATCCTTCAGCTGGCGGGTGTTTCGGATATCCATGAATACGTCTCCGTTTCAAAACTGGCTTTAGCATCAGTTGACAAGGGGACACATGGTTTTCCCGGCCCCAAACGGCGTCCGGCTGTGTTATCCTCGCCCGCCTGCCCCGTCTGCCTTGCCAGCCTCCGTTTATGCTCCGGGAAAACTCGAAGACCCGTCGGGCGCTCTTGCGCGTCGATGGCAAGGCAGAGGACGTAGGCTTGCCGGCGCAAGTCAAGGACGATAACGCAGCCAGCGGCGTGCCAGAGCGTCCGACGGGCATGTGTCCCCTTGTCAGCTGATGCTATGATTGTTATAAACGAAATTCGGAAAAATAGCAAATGAAATTTTTGTAACAGTGGAAAAACGGGGAAAGGTATGGTATAATCCGTTCAACCACAGGAAAGAACGGAGGGCAACTATGGAGCTTGGAGAAAAACTGCGCTTGACGCGGCTGGAAGCGGGATTGTCCCAGCGGGCGCTCTGCGGGGACGAGATCACCCGGAATATGCTCTCCCGCATTGAGAACGGCGCCGCCCGGCCGTCCATGAAAACGTTGGGCTGTCTTGCTGCGCGGCTGGGCAAGCCCGTGAGTTATTTTCTGGAAGAAGATACCGTTTGTTCGCCTAATCAGGAGATCATGACCGCTGTCCGGCAGCTGTTTGACGGGAAAGATTATGCCGGGGCAATGCGGGCGCTGGCGCAGTACCGCACCCCGGATGAAATTTACGATCGGGAGCGGCAGCTGCTGGAAATCCTCGTCCGGCTCCACCTCGCCGAAGAAGCCATCGGAGATGGGCGGGAGCCATACGCTCTGGAACTTTTGGAAGCCGTCGCCGCTCTGGGGAAGGATGCGGCCTATTACTCCGAAGACTTGGAGCAACGCAGATGTCTGCTCCTTGGCCGCATTCCGGGGCAGGTCGTTAATTTGCCCGGTCTGGACGAGGCGCTGACCGTGCAGGCCACGTCGGCACTCGCCGGGGGAGACGTCCAACGCGCCGCCCATCTTCTGGACGGCGCGGAAGACCGCACCGCCCCCTGCTGGAACTTCCTCCGGGGGAAATGCCACATGGCGCTGGAAGAATTCCCGGAAGCGGCAAAATGCTTTCTCGCCGCCGAGGGGGAGTACAACGTCCTCCGGGAGCTGGAGATCTGCTACCGGGAAATGGGCGATTACAAAAACGCCTACATTTATGCCTGCCGTCAGAAGGACGCGCAATAACGAAAAAACGCCGTGCCGCTGAGGAAATTCCTCGCGGCACGGCGTTTTCAATGATTTTACGCTTTTTCCATGACCCAGAGGTTCCGGATCTGTCCCTCAATCTGCTCGTAGCTCCACAGCTTTTCGGAATTGACCACGCTGTTGGGGTCATTGACCTGAAATTCGCCGTCCTTCACGCCCCGCAGGACGATGTAATGTCCCGTGGTGGTGAAATCCCCCTCCCGCATGGCGCAGATGATGGGCTTGCCCGCTTCCAGCGCGTCCACCATCTTTTTCTTGACCAGCGGAATTTCCGTGGCTTTCAGCCCCAGTCCTTCACTGCCCTCGCTGATGAGCGTCCAGGAGGAACCGCTGCCCCGGGAATAGTAGCCGTTTTCCTGGGCAAACCGGGCGACCTGCCGGGGGTTCATGTTTTCGTCTCCGGTAAGGTAGTAGCCAACCATGGCAAGACACGTCGGGCCGCAGCCGGTCTCCGCGATAAATCCCTTCCCGTACTTTTCGTAGCCCCACATGGGGTCCCACTGCAAAAACAGCGGCACGGTCCGGCTGCCCTTCCAGACGCTGAGATCGACCCCCGTGTCCTTCCGGAAGGGGTAGTTCAGCACAAAATCCTTCGTCTCGGGGTTGCGCTCGTAAAGGTCGATCAGGCTCTGGGGATATTCGCCGTAGGAGATGCCCTGTTCCTCGGCAAAAGCTTTCACCGTTTTCTCCGCCTCCGTGCGCTCTCCGTGATAGAAGGAGATATCCCGGTACAGGTTGTACGCGGGCTTCGCGCCCAGAACCGCCGCCGCGAGAAGCACAATGACGGCTACGGCGATCACCGCCCGCTGTTTCGTTTTCATCATAACCACATCCTTTTTGACTTTTCCCATTATACCACGGCATTTTTAGGAAGTCTTTTCGGAGAGGTTAAGAATTCCTTATTTTTAGCCTGTAAAGTATTTTCTGTCATGATGTAATTTATAAAGGGTGGTTTACACCAAGTGTTACGTCATGACTGCGGCTCATTTGTGGTGAATGGAAAACAGTTATGATAAGAACACTGGATATTGTTCTCCTGACGTGCTATGACGAAAACAGAACGTGGTGACAACAAAAGGAGAACCGGGCTTGAACGATTGCCATTCTTGCACCCTTTGTACAACGGAAAATGCAGGCGCGAAATGAGTTTTATCGAGCAGTTGAATTTCCTTTTCATACTGAGCTCCAATTAAAATCTTTAAAAAAGATTTTAATTGCCTGAAGGGCATGGAGTTCAT
>OJQX01000008.1_pt1 | contig 172136 bp, 147 predicted proteins | sample 1599031 | NCBI WGS metagenome assembly OJQX01 (sample SAMN03922513, study PRJEB24848) | human gut metagenome | isolation source: stool sample | host: Homo sapiens | place: Germany | collected 2010-02 | reverse complement strand
CTGGCCGCCTATGGACTGCCTGGTTTTAAACACGCCGTTGAGCCCGGTGCGTGAAAGGAGGGCGTCCGTGGGCGGCCCTTCAAGCTGCTTGCTCCGCCTCAGGGTTTTCAGCACCTGGTCCTTGTCCATTCCCACCTCCAGTCCCTCATAAAGGGCGGCAAGCAAAGGGGAACATGTGAGAGCGAAGAGTCCAGCAACATAGGCTAGTTTTTTCATAGAAAAAGCAATTGGGCGGTTTTCTACCAGACCGGAAGAGTTTTCAAAAGGATAAAATGCGTCAGCGATGGAGAGGAAAATTTTTCATAAAATATTCATTTCCAGTCTACCCACAGTCTTTTCAAATAATCCTCCCCGGAGAAATCCGGGGGCATGGGGTCATGGGTCAGGCGGAAACCGGGAACGGCACCGGCCACCATCCTGCGGAAGTCCTCGTGGCCCAGCTTGCGGCAGTTGCTGGTGCACAGCATCCAGCCGCCCGGTTCCAGGCATTCGCGAGCCAGGGCCACCAGCTCCCCGTAGTGGGATTCCACCCGGAACACCTTTCCGCGGTCATCCCGGGAAAACGTGGGAGGATCCAGAATAATGCCGTGAAAGGTGCGGCCCTGCCTGGCGAACCGTTCCAGCCAGCGGCGCGCGTCCCCCTTGCAGAAATACTGGGCGGAGGGGTCAATGCCGTTCAGCATGAAATTTTCCCTGGCCCAGTCCAGGCACGGCTGCGCCAGATCCAGCGTGGTTGTCTGCGCTCCACCCAGGGCCGCATAAACGGAAAAGGCTCCCGTATAGGCAAAGGTATTCAGCACCCTCATGCCCGGAGCGCTTTTTTCCCTCACCCGGCGGCGGTGGTCGCGCTGGTCCAGAAAAATTCCCTGGGAATAACCGGCGGACATGTCTATTTTGAAACGCACTCCCTGCTCCAAGGCCGTGAATTGCAGGGGAAGGAGCGGCCCGGCGATCTGGACGGGCGCTTCTTTCTGGTTTTGTTCCAGTTTTTTGTGGAATACGGGCATGCCCGTATCCCGGAGTTCGCTTTCCAGGTCCGCAGGAATGGAACAGCCGCGTGTGGAGACGAGAATACGATCCGCCATCTGATCCACAAAGACACCGGGGATTCCATCCCCTGCCCCGTCCATGACCCGGAACATATCCGTATCCGGCAGAATCAATTCCCTGTTGCGTTCCACGCAATAATGATAATTTCTCTCCACGGCGGGACAAAGAGTAACGGATGAAGAACGTTCCCGCAATGTCAAAGAAGCAGGAGCCTCATTTCCTCCGGGGCAAGAGTTCCGCCAAGGAAAAACGGTCACCCGGACAGCCCAGTTTTCTCGAATCAGATGATTACAAAAAATTGCCTGCAAGATTTATCTTGCAGGCAACAACATTTTTAACTGCCGGAAAAGAGGTTCTTAATCTCTTCGGCGGCGGCGAGCCATCAGGGCCACCAGCCCCAGCAGACTCAGGGACGCCGTAGCAGGTTCCGGCACGGCAAGACTCTTGGTTGCAGCAACAATTTCTTCAGGGGTCGCTACGCCCGGCGTAATGCCCATGCCCGTTATATATTTCGTGTTAACAAGCACAGTTTGATAGTTGTTGGTTGACGTTAACCCCCCGTAGGTAAAAGATACGCCATTATTACATACCACCCCTTCACCCTCGGCATCAAGTAATTTTGTTCCTTTTGTCCCTTCTGCCTGGGCTGCCGCCACGAGAGTAAGGGTGACGTAATCACTCCCTTCCACGGTGTAGGAAAGATTTTGCAAACTATCCAGAGTAACATATTGCGGACTCCAAGCGCTCCCCTGCCAAGAAAACTTAAGACCATCCGTCGTCAACATTAAGCCTATGGAACCGGAAGTTTCACTTTCGCTTGTTCTTAAATCAACCAGCAAGGTATTGGAAAAACCTGCTTCCTGTACGGCGTCCCGCATAGCCGAGAGATTCAGACTGAGCGTGACGGAGGAAGGATAACGATCCCTGTCGGTGGTAGAAACTAAGGAAGAGATGACGCCGGTAGCAAATCCGTTGACTGTGTCCTCTTCCGGAGAAGTGTAGGATATATCCCCAACAGAAGAACTCTGCGACAAATCCGTAAATATGGTAGTAGCGGCAACAGCGCTGCCTTGAAGAAAACCCCCAGCCAAGAGAGAGATAAAGGTTGAAAACTTCATATGCGGCATTGTGCGGATTAACTATCCGGTGAAAAAAAGCAGACATTGAAAATATTCAGGAGTAGTAGCTGATATCGATTTCAAATTATTGATAATAAATAGCATATTATTTATTTAAAAACAAACGTCGCAACTAATATTTTTGGAAATATATTCATTTATTATTTTTTCTATACTCATCCTTTTCATCTATTCCATCCGCATAACCCCCTTTTTTTTAAAAAAATAATTTGACACCGGATAGTTAATCCGCTCACAAAAAAGAGGCCGGATTTTTCATCCGGCCTCTCGCAACAGGTATTTACCTGATAAACAGGAAATTCCGTTTAGTCAGCGTACTGTTCGTTAAGAGCTTCCATGATTTCCCTGGAAGCTTCCGGAATGTTGGTGCCCGGGCCGAAGATGGCCACAGCTCCGTGTTCCTTCAGGAAGTCATAGTCCTGGGCGGGAATAACGCCGCCGCAGAAGACCAGGATATCCGGACGGCCCTGCTTGGCAAGTTCCTCCACCAGGGCGGGAAGAAGAACCTTGTGGCCGGCGGCCAGAGAACTCATGCCGATCATGTGCACGTCGTTTTCAATCGCCATTTTGGCAGTTTCCTCCGGCGTCTGGAAGAGCGGGCCCACGTCCACGTCAAAGCCGAGGTCGGCATAGGCGGAGGAGACCACCTTGGCGCCGCGGTCATGGCCGTCCTGGCCCATTTTGGCGACGAGGATGCGGGGACGGCGCCCCGTGCGTTCGGCGAAGTCATCCGTCATCTTGCGGACTTCCTCCACCAGCGGATCTTGACCATAGGATTGAGCGTACACGCCGGTAATGAGTTTGATTGGTGCTTTATGGCGCCCGAAGTGTTTTTCCAGGGCGGAGGAGATTTCACCCAAGGAGGCGCGTGCCTTGGCCGCCTTGATGGCAAAGTCAAGGAGATTGCCTTCCCCCGTGCGGGCGCATTCGGACAGGGCTTCCAGCGCGGCTTCGCACGCGGCGGAGTCCCGTTCCGCGCGCAGTTTCTGCAGGCGGGCGATCTGGGCTTCCCGGACGGTGGTGTTGTCCACTTCCAGAATATCGATCTGGGCTTCCTGTTCCAGGCGGTATTTGTTAACGCCGATGATGGGTTCCTTTCCGGAGTCAATGGCGGCCTGGCGGCGCGCTGCGGCTTCTTCAATGCGCATCTTGGGCAGCCCGGTTTCAATGGCCTTGGCCATGCCTCCGAGTTTTTCCACTTCCTGAAGGTGGGCCCAGCCCTTGCGAATGAGCTCATTGGTCAGGTATTCCACATAGTAGGAACCGCCCCACGGGTCGATTACCTTGCAGATGGTGGTTTCATCCTGAAGATGAAGCTGGGTGTTGCGGGCGATGCGGGCGGAGAAGTCCGTCGGCAGGGCAATCGCTTCGTCCAGAGAGTTCGTGTGCAGGGACTGCGTATGGCCGCAGGCGGCGGCCAGGGCCTCAATGCAGGTGCGGGTGACGTTGTTGAACGGGTCCTGTTCCGTGAGGGACCAGCCGGAAGTCTGGGAGTGCGTGCGCAAGGCCAGGGACTTCGGGTTCTTGGGATTGAACTGCTTGATGAGTTTGGCCCACAGCACGCGGGCGGCGCGCATTTTGGCCACTTCCATGAAGTAATTCTTGCCCTGGGCCCAGAAGAAGGAAAGACGCGGCGCGAAGGCGTCAATGTCAATGCCCGCCTTGATCCCGGTGCGGACATATTCCAGGCCGTCCGCAAGGGTGTAGGCCATTTCCAGGTCCGCCGTAGCGCCGGCCTCCTGCATGTGGTAGCCGGAGATGGAAATGGAGTTAAACTTGGGCATGTACTTGGAGGTGAACTCAAAGATGTCCGCAATAATCCTCATGGAGGGATCAGGCGGGTAAATGTAGGTGTTGCGCACCATGTATTCCTTGAGAATGTCATTCTGGATCGTGCCGGAGAGCTGGTCCAGCGTGCAGCCCTGTTCCTGGGCGGCGACGATGTAGAAGGCCAGCACGGGCAGCACGGCGCCGTTCATGGTCATGGAGACGGACATTTTGTCCAGGGGAATGCCCTTGAAGAGGATTTCCATGTCCAGGATGGAGTCCACGGCCACGCCGGCCTTGCCCACGTCACCCACCACGCGGGGGTGGTCGGAGTCATAGCCGCGGTGCGTCGCCAGGTCAAAGGCAATGGAAAGGCCCTTCTGGCCCGCCGCCAGGTTGCGGCGGTAGAAGGCATTGGATTCCTCAGCCGTGGAGAAGCCGGCGTACTGGCGCACCGTCCAGGGGCGCGCCACATACATGGTGGCATACGGTCCGCGGAGGTTGGGAGCCACACCGGCCGTAAAGTCCAGGTGCAGGCAGTCGTCGTACACGCTTTCCGAGTAGGTGGGCGGCACGGGAATTTGTTCATTGGTCATCCAGGTTTCCGTTTCGGAAGCCGGGGACGGGGCACCAGCCTTGATTTCAGGATAGGAGGCGGATGCAAAATCAGGAATATTGCTCATTGGGTGGAATAGGTTGGTGGTTGTTAGAGGCCGATTTTGTTTTGAATGGCTTCAACGGTGTTGTAGCAGTTGGCCTTGACGTGGATGAAGATGTCCACGCCGGCTTCCTTGAATGCTTCCACATAGTCGGCCGGATAACCGGCAAGGGCCACCATCATGTCCGGTCTGGTCTCCCTGAGAGCCTTGCAGAAGGCGGGGACGATTTCCGGATAAGTGTCATCCGTGGAGCAGATGACGCACACGGCGCAGCCGCTTTCCGCAGCCGCCCTGGCCGCGTCTTCCGGAGTTTGGAAGCCGGCCGGATAAACCACATCCAGACCGCCGGCGCGCAGGAAGTCACGGGAGAAGTCCGCGCGGGCCTTGTGCTGGCGGAGCGGCCCCATGTTGGCGAAGAAGACCATCGGGCGGGAACCCTTTTCTGCCACCCAGGCGTCAGCCTTGGCGAGCAGGGATTCAAAACGTTCCGCCAGGCGGCGCTTCGGCAGGGCTTCCATTTCCAGGGGTTCGCCGCACTTGCAGTCAGCGCCGGCCACCAGGGCCTTGTTGATGAGGCAGGTGGAAAAGCCTTCTTCGGCGGCCTTGCAGGCGGAGTCCACGCTCATTTCCACGACCGGGATCTGAATATCCGCATTCTTGCAGCAGCCGTGGCCCTTGTGGGCGGAACAGCAGGAGCCTTCCGGAACTTCCAGCTTTTTCTCCGCCAGGTTGACATACTGGTTGACGCCCACGATGGACTGCCGGCGCTGGTCCGCCAGCTCGTAACGCCTGGCGGCGGTGGCGTTCACCTTCTTCTGGATGCTGCCGGCTTTGAGGGCCTTGACGATGCCGCCTTCCTTTTCGATGCCCTGGAAGAATTCCCATATCTTCCGGGAGGCTTCATCCGTCAGGTTTTCCAGGTACCAGGAACCGCCGGCGGGGTCAACGACCTTGTCCAGATTGCATTCGCCCAGCAGAATCAGCGGGCAGTTGCGGGCAATGCGGCGAGAGAATTCGTCCGGCATGCGCACGGCAGCGTCAAAGGGAAGAACGTCAATACTGTCCACGCCGCCCATGATGGCGGAGAACGCCTGGGCGGAGCCGCGCAGCAGGTTGACCCAGGGATCCACCTTGGAGAGGGTCCAGAATGAGGTGCGGGCATGGAGCTTGATTTTGGCAGCTTCCTCGCTGCCGCCGCATTCTTTTACGATGATGGCCCAAAGTTCGCGCAGAGCGCGGATTTTGGCGATTTCCAGGAACAGGTTGGCGCCGATGGAAACCGTAAAGCGCATGTGCGCCGCAGTTTCATCCACGGAGAGGCCGCGTTCCTCCATGGCGCGCAGGTAGGCCACGGCAGTGGACAGCATGGCGCCCACTTCCTCAAAGGCGGAAGCGCCGGAGTCCGCATAAGGCAGCCCGCTGACGCCGATGGTCTGGAAGCCGGGAGCGTTGGCAACGGCCCATTTGGTCATCACGGCCATCTGGTCATAGTAGGCGCAGATGCCCTTCCCCCCGCAAAGGGAGCCCTTCATCACGGCTTTCCCCACCGGGTCATACAGAACGCCGCCCTTGAGGTCCGCCGTCTTGACGCCGGCGGCCTTGCAGGTATTCAGGAACATGGAGAGGGTTCCCAAGCCGCAGGAACCGGGAGTGACATATACGGGAAGCCCGTCCAGCCGGACGCCCCTGAGGGCCGCATCCCAGTCAGCCTGCTTGCGCAGCTTCAGGCCGCATTTGCAGTTGAGCTGGACGTTTACGGCGGTCAGGCCGCGGTCCAGGTCATGCAGAAGCTTGGCGTTGAAGTCTTCCGGAGAGGAAGCGGGAATGCTCTGGGCGATTTCGCAGGGCTTTTCCATATAGCCCAGGGCGCGCGTTCCGCGGCGGTACGGAAATTGCCCGGCAGGCATTACCGGGGAATGTTCATCCCATTTGTTATAGATGGGATGCAGGGTAATTCCCTCCACAAGCTTGGTAAAAAGCTTCTTGTCAAAATCAGCCCCTTTCAGGGCAGCGACTGCTGCCTCGCGCCATTCGGCGTATGTGGCTGGTGCGAATTCTCCGAAATCAATTTCCGGAGCCGTTGTTTTATTTCCCTGTTGCATGGCGAAGTCAATGGGTAAGGCCTAATATGTTGGTTTTTAACTATGCGCAAACCAGGCCAAGTTTAAAGCGCAACATTATTTTAGGAAATCAAAGTGTAAAGTCCAGCGAGAAAAATACTCCCGTCCGCCCGCAAATGCGAATTTGCTTCATCACGCGAGGCAAACTTGCAAAAACGATATCCATGGCGTAAATACGGGAATAAGCATGCCCCCTTCTACTACCGTCAAACTCCCTCCCCAGCTGGTCCGGCAGCTCCGAACTTTCCGGCGCCGCCTCAGAACGGTGAAGATGCTGGAAGCCGTATGCCTTGCAGGCATTGCCGTCATTCTTTCCTACGCGCTCCTGTACCTTTCCGACAGATTGTGGGAGACGCCCCCCGCCGTCGGCTGGCTCCTGTTTTTCATCGCCGTGTCCGGCCTGGCGGTGTTTATTCCCTGGTGGAGTTTCCGGTGGGTGTGGCAGAGGCGCACGGAATCCCAGCTGGCGCGGCTGATTTCCCGGACGGACGCGGCCCTGGGGGATCGTCTCCTGGGCGTCATCGAACTGGATTCCGAAAAGCACGGCCGCCAATACGGTTCCGAAAAGCTGAAAGAGGCGGCCATGGAGCAGGTGGCCCGCGAAGTGTCCGCCCGGGACCTGACGGCGAACATCCCCCGGCCCAGCCACAGAAAGCTGTTCGTCCTGCTGGCGGTTCTCGCCGCATGCACGGCGGCCGTATGTGCGGTAAGCCCGGAAGCGGCAGGGAATGCCCTGAAACGCTGGGTCCGCCCGTTCAATCCTCCGGAACGCTATACGTTCACCCAGCTGGCCCCCACCCCGGATTCCCTGGTCATTCCCCTGGGAGAGAGCTGCCTGTATGAGATCCGGCTGGCGGAGGGAACCAAAACCCGCCCGCAGACGGCAGAGTATTTTTTCCGCAACAGGGTGAGCCAGCAGGCGCCTCTTGCGGACGGCACATACAAGATCCACATCCCCCCCATGCAACAGGCGGACAACCTGGAGTTTTTTGCAGGGGATGCCGTGCGACGGCTGAACATCATCCCGAAGGGGCGCCCTTCCCTGCTGGGAGCCGAAGCCGGCGTGGCCTATCCTGCCTATATGGCGCGCGCCAACGGCAGGGAAGCCATGAGAGCAGGAGTTATTTCCGCCCCGGAAGGCTCTACGCTGACGTTGAAGGTGTCCGCCTCCCAGCGCCTGCAGTCTGCGGAGGACGCGCAGGGCCAGCCGCTCCGGGTGGACGGAAGCAGCGTCATCATTCCGAACATCCTTTTGGAGAAAGAGCCCAGGGAAATAGAGCTTGACTGGATGGACAGCGACGGGCTGGCTGCTTCCCGGCCCGTGAAGATACGACTGGAACCCATTGAAGACAAACAGCCTTCAATTTACCTGAGAGGCGGCGAAAACGACCGCTACGTGCTGGAGGATACCAGCATTGAACTGGAGGTAGAGGCGGCGGACGATTTCGGCCTCCGGGAAATGGGGGTGGAATGGCAGGGTGAAAAATCCTTTTACGACGGCAATGAGGATGAAAACGGGGCCTCAGCTCCAAAACCGGCCGGTGCGGACAAACCGGCGCCCGGCCTCCGCGGGGAGAAAGTGCTGGCGGACGGACAGCCCACGCAGACCGGGCTGAAAGGAACATTCCTGTTCCAGGCCAGGGCGCTGAAGTTATCTCCCCAGCGCGTCGTCATCCGCGGGTTTACGCAGGATTACAAACCGGGAGGCAGGCGCGTTTATTCGGAACCCATGATTATTTTCGTCCTTTCCAAGTCCGAGCACGCCCAGATGATCCGCAATGAACTGGAACGCATCACCAGCGAGCTGGAAGGCATGATCCGCCGCATGGACGCCATGGCGGACGAGGCAAAACGGCTGAAAGGAATGGAAAGCGGCAAATTGAAAGATGCGGAGTCCCAGGAACGCCTGCACGCCCTGGCCGATGAAGAGCAGGCCAACAGGCGCGAGTTGGGAGACTTGCTCAACCGCTCGGAAAGCCTGTTTAAGGAAGCCTCCCGCAATTCCCAGATAGACCCGGCCGGCATGAAGGAATTCATGAAAGGAATTTCCATGCTCAAACCCATTCCCGACGGACCCATGAAAATGGCCCAGAAACAGTTCCGGGATTCCGCCTCCGAGAGCCGCTCCGAGCAGGAAAGCAGGAAGGACCTGAACGACGGGGAGAATTCCCATTCCGAAGCCACACAGGCGCTGAAAGACACCATGAACCAGCTCTCCAAGTCCGCGCAGGACATGGAGGCCAGCACATTCGTGGCACGGCTCAGGCAGGCCGCATCCAAGGAGGATTCCATCGCCCATGCGCTGGCCGGCCAGATCAACACCATTGCGGGCATGACCATGGAGGAGCTTGACCCTTCCACCAGGCGTGAAATGGAAACCATCGCCACCCTTCAAAACGCCTCCACGCAGGACATAGGCTGGATTCTGGAAGACCTCAGCTATTACAAGTCACGCACCGGGGAGCGCATTTACAGCGACCTGTACAACCAGATGAACGCTTTCTCCCTCCGGGATAAGCTGGACCTGGTGCACGGCAATATCCTGAACGCAATCACGGCCCGCTCCATTGACGAGTCCCGCCTGTATGCCTCCACCCTGCGCCATTGGGCCAAATTGATAGACGACTATAAGAAGAGCCGCCGCGGCGGCGGGGGAGGAGGCGGCGGCGGGGGAGGCAGCCAGTCCTCCATTTCCGACGCCGAGTTTGAATTCATGCTGAAACTCATCCGCATGATCCAACAGGAACAGGATATCCGCATGCGCACCCGCGCTGCCGAACAGGAACACCGCAAAAAATTTACCCCACCTGCCCCATGAATACCGCCAATTTCCCAGCCATGATTCTGGCGCTTTCCCTGCCCTGCGCCGCCGCTCCGGCCCCTGCTCCGGAATATTCCGCCAAGCACAAGGAAACGGCATCCAAACTGGCAGTACAACAGGACGAGCTCCAGGCGGACACTTCCGACCTTATCCTGGGAGAAACCAATGAGGAAGTAGTGGAACTGCTGAAAAAATGCCGCCATGCCATGAATGACGCCGTGGACCTGCTGGAAGTTTACAATACCGGAGGCCAGACGCTGGCCGCGCAGTCGGATGTGATTGAATTGATTTACCAGGCAGCCAAGGCCAAGATGACCGGGGCCGACGGCCAGCCCAAGCCGGGAGGAAGAGCTCTTATGGACATGCTGCGCCAACTGCTCGGCATGGATCATGACGCCCAGTCCGCAGAACAGCAGGAAGGGGATGAAAAAGGGCAGGAAGGTTCCCAGAAAGGCAGCGGCAACAATTCCGGACGCGGAACGAATGGAAAATCCAATATGGCCTCCTCCCAGGATAAAGGCGTTTCCAATCCGGACACGGCTGTGGAAACGCGTTCCGTTCCCAAATCCACCGGCATGTCCGCAGACGACATGCCTTCCGAATTCCGCAAGGCGCTGGACGCCTACAACAAGACTTTACAGAGGTAAAACGCACCTCTCCGGACAGCCCTTTCACGCATGAACAGCAACTTCCCGTTTCCATGAAAAATACCCGCCTCCTGCTTACCGCTTTCTTGACCTGCTGCATGACGGCCGCACCGCAAAACGCAGCGGCCCAATCCCCCATGAGAACGTCTTCTTCCGTGCCTCCCCAGGTGGAACTGATGTATGTGAAGGGGCTACGCTATCTTCAGAATGCCCAGAAAACGGATGGAACCTATGATGGAACTTACGGGAGGGAGCCCGGCATCATCGGCTTTTGCCTTATGTCCGTGCTGGCTCACGGAGACGACCCGAACGCGGGGCCGTACGCCACCATGGTGCGCCGCTGCGTAGATTACATCCTGTCCAAGCAGAACAAGGTATCCGGCTACATTGGGGATTCCATGTACAACCACGGCTTCGCCACTCTCGCCCTGGCGGAAGCCTACGGCATGGTGCGGGACGACCGCATAGGCCCCGCCCTCCGCAAGGCCGTAGCCCTGACACTGACCGCCCAGAAAAAAAACAAAACGGGAGGCTGGCGCTATTCCCCGGAATCCACGGACGCGGACAGCACGGTGACCGGCTGCCAGCTTGTCTCCCTGTTCGCGGCGCGCAACGCGGGCATTCCCGTGCCGGACGAGGCTTTTGAACGCGGCCTCAAGTACATGGCTTCCTGCCGCGACAAAAAAGGCGCCTACGGCTACACCGGGCCGGCGGGCCCCCGCGTCACCCTCACGGCCATCGGTTCCCTGACGCTGTCCCTGGCGCGCCTTAAAACGGATCCGTCTTTCAAGGATTCCCTGGCCTACCTGAAAAAGCACCTGAATTACCGGGATTCCGCTTATCCGTTTTATTTTGAATATTACATGTCACAGGCCCTGTTCCATGCGGACCAGGAAGTGTGGAAGGAATGGAATTACAAAAATATGCGCTATCTGGGAGCCTCCCAGGCGCCCAACGGGTCCTGGCTTTCCGATCATTCCGCGGCATATTCCACTTCCGCCGCCCTGCTTTCCCTCGCGCTTAATTACAGATTTCTACCCATCTATGAACAATAGAAACCGCCTTTCCCTGCTGCTGGCCCCGGCCTGCCTGCTGACCGCCTGGGCCAATTCCGTCATCGACGTGGTTACGGATAACAATTACCGCCTCCGCGGGGAAATCATTTCTTACGGGAAACAGGGCATCGTCATCAAGCACCCGGCCATGCGCCAGAACGCCGTCATTCTCCCGTCGGGAATCCGCGCTCTCTACTTTACGGGAACCGCCTCTCCGGATCTTCGCGCCCGGGACAAAATTTTCATGGCTGCGGGGCACAGGGACATTATCCCGTGCAATATCATTTCCATCACGCAGGACAAAGTGCAGTACCGGGACATGCTGGGCCATGAACGTTCCGTTCCCCGCAGCCAGGTGGCCGGGTTCCGGCTGAATACGCTGCAGGAAAAGGGCTTCTGGCAGGAACCGCTGATTTTTGACAACAGCTGGGTTTATTCCGGCAACCGGGAGGAAGACTACCGCACCCAGGCGGGGAGAAAACTGATGAATGCCCTGAAGCCGAAAGTCCAGGGAGACAAGTACCAGTACCGGCTGGGCAACAATGATTACCCCACCTGGATACCCCTGTACAAGAATATCGGCCTGGATCCTTCCTCCTTTACCTTCCGCACCACCATCACCATGGACGGCAATAATGACCGCTCCGGCATTGTCTTCTGTTTCGGGGGGAATGAAAATATTCCTTTCCGGTCCAATTCCGGCAGCAACCTGAACAGGCTCATGCTCAGCATCTCGCCCGGAAAATGCACCCTGCTCCGGGAACAGAAGTCCGGCATCCTCGTGCTGGGGGAAGCGGCCATTCCGGCCCCCATTCTGACGGAGGGCGTGGATATTCAATTGACAGCCTCCCGCCAGGGTGGAAACAAGCAGGTTTACGAGCTGTTGATAGGCGATCTGCCGCCCAGACTGATAACAGACCCCAGCCCGCCGGAACAGCCATTGCAGGGAGACGCCTTCGGCCTCCAGATGGAAGGGCACGTGTCCCTGACCATCAGTAAACTGGCCCTTTCCTCCATCACCCTGAGCGCCAAATCCGTGGCCAAAAACGGGAATGCAGAGACAGACCTTGTCCTGACAAAGGAAGAAGACGCCATTCCGGGTTCCGTCAGCGGTTACGACAGCAAAACCGGAACGCTGACGCTTTCCACGGACAAGGATTATCCGGGCATTCCCCGTGATCTCTCCATCCCGGCCAAGTATCTGGATACCGTCTTTTTTGCGGAACAGAACAGGAAAGACGACTCCCGCCCCCCAGCCCGCCACAGCCTCCAGATGAAGGACGGTTCCCGCCTGCACGGAGATATTCTGAGCATGGATTCCCTGAATATCATCCTGCGGCATCCGCAGCTCGGACAGATTTCCCTGCCGCTGAAAAACATCACCCGCGTGGAATTCCTGAATCCCGCCCAGCCATCCCGTTCCACTCCCTGATTGATCCCGCCATGAAACAGGCAATTACGCTTTTCCTGTGCGCCTGCGCCCTGCCGACCGCCCTCCTTCTGCCCCATGCTCGTGCGGAAGGTGTCATTACGCTTAAATCCGGGGAAAAACTGCCGGGCAGCATGGATACGATGAACCGCCCTTACCTAAAGATCCGTTCCAGCATTCTTTCCAAACCCGCGGATGTCCATATGGGGGAGCTTGACGAGCTGGCCTCTTCCCGTCCGCTGGAAATACCGGAACAGTTTTCCATCATCAGGCTGGCCAATGGGGACGAGGTTTACGGCACCCTGAAGGCGCTGGATGCGGAAAATCTTCAACTCCAAACCGCTTGGGGCGGCCTGCTTCAGGTGGACCGCAAATATGTGCGCCACATCGGGTTCGACTCACAAAAAGCCTACCTGCGCAACGCTACGGAATCCCTGCAGGGCTGGGAGTCTTCCGCCAAAAGCACGCTGCCCGAATGCCGCAACGGATACTGGCTCATGCGCGGCTCCAATAATACGGAACTGCAAACTTCCTTCCCCATGCCACCCCGCCTCCATGTGCAGTTCTCCCTTTACCATACCAATACGTTCCGGATTAATCTTGCCCTCTGGAAGGATTCCGAATCCGGAAACAGCATCAACCTGGATCTCTCCCTGGAAAAAGCGGAACTTTCCAAGACCAGTTCCGGCCAGTACCGAACGCTTGGCAGGGTGAAAAGGAACACGGAGCGGAACTGGTATGCCGACAAAAGCGTCAAGCGTTCCGACGTTCATTTTTACGCCGATCCGGAAAAGGGCAATTATTACCTGTACGTCAACGGTGAACAGGTAGCCCGGTGGGAGGAAGTCAAAGAGATGGACACTATCTTTGAAAACGAGAGCGGAGACGATGAAGGGGAAGATGGAGAAAGCGCCGGGAAATACGAATTCAAACCGGGAAACACTCTTGCCCTGGGAGGTTATGACAGCTTGAACATGGCCGTATTCCATTTGAATGTATTTGACTGGAATGGAGCCATTCCCCATCTGGAGGAGGAGCTGGACATCATTTCCCGTTACGACCCGACCGCCCCCAGAGACAAGGCCCTGCTGGTAAACGGAGACGTGCTCAGGGGAGCCATTTCCCTTCAGGAGGAAGGCTCCATCCGCATCAAGTCCGACCATTATGACGTCACCGTTCCCACCGCCAGGGTACGCGCACTGGACCAAAAAGGCCATGAAGAAAAGGACCTTCCGGAAGACAGCTCAGACACCCGCGTTTTCCTGACGGACCAGAGCGTCCTTTCCCTGGCCTTGGAAACTATCCGGAACGGGGTCATGGAAGGGCACTCATCCGCAGTCGGCAAGGTCCGGATTCCGCTCCAATCCGTCAGAAAGGTCCAGTTCAACCTGCAAAACCCGGAGCTGAGGAAGCAGAGGGAAACGCCGTTCCGGTGCAAATAAAGGCTTCTCCGCCAGGCCGTCCTTTCCGGAGAAAGCCGGCTGCCGGGAAAGCCAGAAGAAGCATCCGTTACCGCTCCTCCATTTCCTCCGCGCGCCGTACGGCGCTTTTCACCGCCTGAATCCAGGCATTGCGGAAGCCGCATTCATCCAGCGCATTCAGGGCGGCAATCGTGGTCCCTCCGGGGGAAGTGACCTCATCCCGGAGCGCCATGGGATGCTTCCCGGTCCGTTCCAGCATCAGGGAAGCCCCCCGCATGGTTTCCGCAGCCAGCCCCAAAGCGGTTTTCCTGGACAATCCCATGGCTACCCCTGCGTCTGCAAGCGCATCCAGAGCCGTAAACATGTAGGCAGGGCCGCAACCGGAAATGGCGGAAACGGCATTCATCCCGGATTCCGCCACCTTGTAAACGGAGCCGCAGCCGGAAAGCAGCATCCGGGCAGCCTCTTCATCTTCATCTTTTACGCCGTTTCCCGTACTGTAGGCGATGATGCCGGCCAGCACCATGCACGGGGTATTGGGCATGGCACGTATAATGCGCGTTCCGTCGCTGGCGCAGGCTTCCATATCATCCAAGGAAACGGCGGCTGCGATAGAAATCAGAAGGGGAAGCTCCGCCCCCCGTTCGGAAAGAGAGGAAATGAGCGGAAGGATGCCGTGCGGCTTCACGGCCAGAATCAGGACTTCCACGGCGTCCGCCGCATCCGCCTCCGAGGCAGCTTCATGAACTCCGGGGTATTCCTCCTGCAGGGCCTGCACGTTTTCATGATGATGATCGTACACCCAAACTTCCTCCGGAACCGCTGCTCCGGCTTTCAGCATGCCCCGCAACAGGGCGCCTCCCATTTTTCCAAGTCCGATGATACCTGTTTTCATGGTTGATGATTTTTTACAGTCAACATATAAGCGATTTATAGAAAATGGAAATGCCAATTAAGGCCCATGGCTATGGACGAGAATGCCCCATTTCCGCGTTTGTTCCCTCCGGCCCTGTTATCAACGTCTCTGGCTGGACATGCGGTTGGGATTTTGCGTACTGGGCCGCGTTGCAGAAACAGCCCTCAATATGGTCGTTGACAAACCCGGTTGCCTGGAAAAACGCATAACAGATCGTCGGACCGAAAAACCTGAATCCCCGCCTTTTCATGTCCCTGCTCATGGCTTCCGACTCCGGAGAAACAGCGGGAATCTGAGCCAGAGCGCTGAAATGGTTAACAACGGGCTGATGATTGGGGAAAAACGACAAGACGTACCGGTAAAAACTGCCGAATTCTTCCTGAACGGCCATAAACAGTTTCGCATTATTGACAGCGCTGTTGATTTTCAAACGGTTTTTGACAATTCCATCAAATCGCATCAACCGTTCCACATCTTCTGCCGTCATCCGCGCCACTTTCTCCACATCAAAGTCATGGAAGGCTCTCCGGTATCCTTCGCGCTTCCGGAGGATAGTAAGCCAGGATAATCCCGCCTGGGCGCTCTCCAGCACCAGAAATTCAAACAGGGTTTTGTCATCGGAAACGGGCCTGCCCCATTCTTCATCATGGTATTTCATGTAAAGTTCATCGGTTCCGGCCCAGCCGCAACGCGCATTGATGATATCCTTCATACGGTTGCGCCTTAGAATTCCTTTTTCCTGAACAGCCACGCCGCCAGCGTCATGTGAAAGACGAAGTACCCCAGCGTAATCAGGGCCAGGGTTCCGAACAGGGAAAGGGGAATAAGACGTCCGTTCAGGGCGGAATCCGTCACGGAATAAATCTGGAAATTCGGAAAAACCAGGGAAAAGAGCCTGCTGCCCGCCACCTCCCACCAGGAAAGTCCATCCGTGCCGGATCCCACCCACAGGGAAAGAGCCTGCGTCTGGAACAGCCCCGCCAGATAGATCATGAACGTCAGCAGCGCGCTGATAATGGTGCCGTTCGTCACGCAGGACATCAACAGCGTGAGGGAGGAAAGCACGACAAACTCGCACATCATCACGCCCAGCCCCGTCTGCACGTTCCAGGTAGCTCCCTGAAGGCGAATCCTGTCCAGGTACGGCTGCATTTCCTCCAACGTATAACGGCCTTTCAGCGAGGCTATCTGCTCCGCCACCACCGTATCCGTCCGCATCCACAGCACCAGCGTCATTACGGCATCCATCAGCAGAACGGCAACCAGGGTCAGGGCCAGCACCCCCAGAACCTTCCCCATCAGATAGTCGATGCGCGGCACCGGTTTGCAAAGGATAGTGTATAGTATACGGTCCTCCGCATCCCTGGGAATAATCAGGGCCGTGGCCGCCACGCAGAAAAAGAGGCCGAACACCCGCATGGCGCCGTAGGCGGAGTTTTTCAGCAGCACGAGTTCATTGATTCCCCCGGTTTCCGGCCCCAGCACCGCACTCAGGCGGAAGGAACTCAGAGCCAGCAGCGCCACGGCGAAGAGCCCAAGAAAGAGAAACACCTTCATGCGCACCAGCTGCGTAAAGGTGGTACCGGCGATTACGGCCATGCGCCCGGGCGAAGGTATATAACCGGAGGTAATCCATGCCATGCGGATCATCTTGCCGTATTCCGGAGCAAATAAAAGAGCTTTTTATTTCATGTGCTGAACTCCTTCCGCCTTGAAGAAGCGCTTCTCCCGTGTTCTCATGGAGCGCGTATGAGTTTACGATCCCAGCTGGAAGAACTGCTCCCGGAACTTTTGCCTTCCGATCCGGCCCAGGCCATTAAGGGAACAGAACTCATCCGCCTGGTGCGCCTGAGGCTGGGGGAGGAATATTCGGACGCATCCCTGCGCTACCATTTTTCTTTCATGGCTTCCGAGCCGGATTCGGAAATCGCCAAGGTGGAACGCGGCCAGGGCTATTACAGGCGCATGAGGGAACGGGACGGGCAGCGCGCTCCCAGAGGGCTTTTGCCCCTGTTCCTCGGGGAAAACGAACCGGACGCCCTGAACTGCCGCGCCAAGGCGCTGGCCCTGGCCGTGCGCCAGTACGATACCACGGGCCGCGGCGTTTTCGTGTTCAGTACCAGTGAAACCGGAACTTCCTGGGTAAAGCCGGATCTGGCCGTTGTGGAATGGCCGGAGGGGGAATGGGAGGGAAACGCGCTTGTTTTTGACAAAAGCGCACTTCAGCGCCGCCGCATGATCGGGGCACCCATGATGGGCATCCGCAGCGTCTGCGTAGCCCGCATGCCCGGTGGAGAAGACGGCAGAAGGGAATTTTTCAGGACTCTGGCCACGTCCCGCTGGGCACAGTGCGGAGAACTGGTCATTGTGGGGGAACTGCCGGATGATTCCGAATGCGCCGCCCTCCGCGGGCTGGCCGCCGAGTTCGGCGTAGGAGTGCTTTGCCTGGAAATTGCGGACGAACGCCTGGGAGAACTCCCCGGCGCGGAGGAAATTTTCAAAGCCGGAGATGAAGAATGCGCCGCCCTGCTGGCGGAACTCACGCCCGTACGGCTGGCCGCCGGAAGGCTGAAGACGCTGGAGGCTGATACGGGGGAAACCCTGGGCGGGGAATTCGGAGCCCTGTTCGACTGGCTGGCCGCCTGCCTGGAACGCGGCAGCGTGGAAGAATATGAATTCCGCGTCTCCTGTTACTGAATGCGGCGGAGAGATTCTTGACAGAACTTGCGTATTAAATTAAAGATTTTCCCGGCTCCAACCCGCCCTTCCCCCTGACATGGAACAAGAAACACTGGTTTACCCGCTTGCGGACAATACTATTCTGCAAGACAAATATACGATATTGAGCGTGCTGAACGCCGGCGGCTTCGGCATCACGTACCTGGCTCTGGACAACCCCGGTTCCCGGTATGTCGTCATCAAGGAATGCATGCCGGACGCCTACGCCTGCCGGGATATGGAAACCGGCGTTGTCCATCCCCGGAACGAACAGACCGCCGTCAATTTTTCCCAGAGCGTTTCCAATTCCCGGCAGGAGGCTTCCGTCCTGTCCCAGCTCAACCATCCCGGCATTGTCCAGGTGTTTGACATGTTTGACGCCAACGGCACCTGCTATTACGTCATGGAGAATATCCAGGGACAGACCCTGTTCGACCTGATGACCACCATGCACGCCACCGGGCAAACCATGGAACCGGCCCAGGCCACGGATCTTCTGTTCCGCCTGCTGGACATCCTGCACTACCTTCACTCCATGGGTGTGTACCATTGCGACATCAAGCCGAGCAACATCTTCATCCAGCCGGACGGAACGCCCAAGCTCATCGACTTCGGCGCCGTGCGCACCAAGACCCTCCAGCATCAGGGGCTCGTCCAGATCACGCCCGGCTATACCCCGCCGGAATTCTACCCCGGACGCCGGAGCGAAATAGGTCCCTGGTGCGATATGTACGAACTGGGCGCCACGTTCTACGAATTGCTCACGGGCCAGGTTCCCCATCCTGCGGACCAGCGTTCCGTGGTGGACCGCAACCCGAAAGTGACCAGTTACGCGGCCCTGCGGAAAACTTATCCCATGAACTTCCTTTCCGGAATTGACAAAGCCCTGTCGCCGGACGAACGCAACCGCTTCCATTCCGCCAAGGCATGGAATGACTATATCAACGCCATGGCGGCGGCAGGCACCCTGCAGGCCGGCGGAGTATCGAGGAAGGCTCTTCCCCAGGCCAGGAAAAAATCTTCCGCAGGCACGGCTTTCCTCATCATCCTGCTCATCGCAACGGCAATCGGCTGGGTATGCTGGAAGCAGGGTCTGCTTAACTTCTGATTCCGGCCGCTTTCCGGCGGAAACATTGAAGGGTGATGTCCGCAAAGACACGCCCCCCAACGCAACAAGGGCTGAACCTGACGATCCAGCCCTTGCCAATACGGAATTGAACGGGAGAAACAGCCTTTACAGGCTTTCCCCGAAGTCCCGGCGGTATTTGGCCGCCAGTTTTTCAGGCCAGTCGCTCTTGGCGCGGAGCTTGCCCATGAAGAAGCGCAGGACGGGCGGTTCCTCCACAAATTCCAGGCCGCCAATCAAATCGCGGTTGTCATAGAGCCACTTCATGCGGTCCGCCACGTATTTCACCTGGGATAACGTGAAGACACGGCGCGGGAAGGCCAGGCGGAGCAGTTCCACATCCGCCAGAATGTCCTTGCCGTTTTCATCGCGGACGCTGGAAAGCGTGCCGCGTTCCATGCCGCGCACGCCGGAGGCGATGAAGAAAGCCGCCGCCAGAGCCCCGGCGGGATAGTCCTCCTGCGGGATATGGGGCAGGAAACGCCCTGCGTCAATATGGGCGCCCAGACCGCCAGCGGGGGTTACGCAGGGAATGCCCATGTCCACCATCTGGCCGATGAAATATTCAATGAAGGAGGGGCTCTGGGAAATCACGGTCAAATCCGTGGTTTCATACAGGCCTACGGCCATGGCCTCAATTTCCCGCACGGAGATGCCGCCATAAGTCAAAAAGCCTTCAAAGAGGGGAACGAGATGCTCCATTTTCTTGGCAATGGCCCGGTCGTTCGTGCAGATGCCGCCGCCGCGGGAGGAGGAAACCTTGCGGGCGGAAAAATACACCAGATCCGCCAGTCCGCACATGGTCTTCAGGATGTCCGCGCAGGACGCATCCCTGAACTCGTCTTCACGCATCTTGATGAAGTAGGCGTTTTCCCCGATCAGGGAGGCGTCCAGCACCAGCATGATGCCGAATTCATCGCAAATGCCGCGGATTTCCCGCATGTTGGCAATGGAGAAGGGCTGGCCGCCAATCAGGTTGGTTGAGGCTTCCATGCGCACGAAGGGGATTTTGCCCGCCCCGTGACGGGCGATGCAGTCCCGCAGCTTGCCGGGATCCAGATTGCCCTTGAAGGGATTGGTGCTGACCGGATTGACGGCTTCATCAGCCACCAGTTCCTCAATCTTGCCGCCGTTCAGGTCAATATGGGCGTGCGTGGTGGTGAAATGGTAGTTCATCGGAACCACGTCCCCGGGCTTCACGAAGGTGCGGGCAATGATGTTTTCACAGGCGCGCCCCTGGTGGGCGGGCAGAAGGTATTCCTTGCCGAAGACATCCCGGACAGCCTGCTTCAGGCGGTCAAAGCTCTGGGAACCGGCATAGGCGTCATCCGCCCGGAACATGGCGGCGATCTGGTTGTCGCTCATGGCGTTGACGCCGGAATCCGTCAGCATGTCCAGATAGACATCGTTCGTGCTGAGCTGGAAGGTGTTGAACCCGGCTTCCCGTGCGGCTTCCAGGCGGCGTTCCACGGGGACAAGATGCAGCTTCTGCACCACGCGGACTTTATGCAGTTCCAGGGGAATTTGTTCCCCATTGTAAAATTTGACAACGTTGGATGGTTCTGAATTCATAAAATAAAAGGTAAACAAAAGTGTAGCAGAATGAATCTTTTCCGCAACATAAAAGGACAAACGGCCTTTTTTTGCCTTCCGACGGAAAGGCAGGAATGACGCTGGAAGGAAAAATGTGGAACTTTCCGGAGGGAGTTTCTAGCGTGGCTCCCTATGAAAAAATACTGGAAATTGATTCAACAGCACCTGGGCGTGGATGCGGACGGCATCCCCGGCCCCAAGACGGCGCTGGCCCTGCTGGACAGGCTGGGCATCCGCCAACCGGAACAATCCTGGCCCAGCCAGGAGGAAGTGCGCTCCGGGAAATCCGTCTTCGGCCGTGCGGGTGATGAAAGCAACATGACCAGCATCAAGCTGCCTTATATCATGCGGCTGGCGTGGGAAACAAACACGACCGTTTCCACCATGCGCTGCCACAAGCTGGTGGCGGAACCGCTCGTCCGCATCTTCCAGGCTACTCTGGACCATTACGGCATGGAGAAAATCAGGGAACTGGGGCTGGACCTGTACGGCGGCTGCTTCAACAACCGCTCCATCATCGGCGGAAAGGCCACATCCATGCACGCCTGGGGAATCGCCGTGGACATGGACCCGGACAGAAACGGCCTGAACATCCCCGCGCCGAAAGCGGTATTGTCCGGACCGGAGTACGCCGCCTTCTGGCGATTCGTGGAAGCGGAGGGGGCCGTATCCCTGGGACGCTCCCGCGACTACGACTGGATGCACTTCCAGTTCGCTACTCTTTGACCGGAGCGGACGCGAACGTCCTCCAGCCCTCCTCCCAGCGGCGGCGGAGGGCTGGCCAGTCCTCACCGTTCCCTCCATGCCCCAGGAAAGAGCGCTTTTTCAGCTCCCGGAAACTTTCTCCGGGAAGGTGGAGAAGTTCCCCGCGGTCATAGGCATTCTGATCACACATGCCGTTAAAAACGGGAGTCCACTGCCAGCGGCGCACGCCCAGATAACTTTTGAATGTATCTACCAGTTCCGTCGTGCAGTTGGCGGTGACGGTATGATAATAGCGCGGGCGTTCATGGAGGCTGTTGATTTTTTCCGCAAACCCCAGAAAGGCCTTTTTCAGGTTTTCCCTGCCGATGTTGATGCGGTACAGGTACATGTCCTCTTTCCGGTAATTGGTGCGCAGGGCGAACAGGTCTTCTTCGTCCGCCAGGATGTAAATCACGTTGAATTGCTTGTAAAGGCCAGGGACACTTCCCTGCTCCACCCCCTCCGGCAGGCGCGTTTCCACGGACAGGGCCATATGCTTCCCATCCTCAAAACCGAAGGACAACATGGTATGGGCCACGAATTCCATCCCATCCCAGTGGCTCACGGCAAAATCCAGCGTAGCCAGCTTGTCCAGGTCAAAGCGGCGCGTCACATAGCGCGCGTCGAAGTCCCGCTCCGTCCGGTAGATAAAACTGCGCACGTCCTTCACCACGATTTCATTTCCGTTGATTTCCACGGAGGGCAGGCGACTCCAGGACGGCTGCCATTCCTTATCGTTCGTCGCCGGTATGAACAGGTAGTACGCCAGCAGCAGGGCCGGCACTCCCCAGGAAGCGCGCCATAATACGGGCCGTTTTCCGCGGAGGGCGAAGGCGCATGCCATGGCCGCCACGTACAGCCACACCAGCACGGCTCCCCCCCCATACGTTGTAAAAAACCACGCCCGCCGCCCATACGGAGAAACAGAACCACGCCGCCGTCATCAGGATGCGGGCGGCGGCCGGGCACGCGCGGCGCAGGAAAGTCAAATGCATGGAAAATGAAAAGCAGGCCGCGCGCTCCAGCCCATGAAACGCGCGGCCCGTTAACGGGGATTACCTGAAGGAAAGGCCCTTCACTTTGTCCGTCAGGGCTTTCAGCACGCGCTGGTGCGCTGCATCCACTTCCGCGGCCGTGAGGGTTTTGGCCGGATCCCTGTACAGGAAGGTATAGGCAATGGATTTGCGGTCCGCCGGCAGCTTTTCACCGGAGGGGTCCGTGAACACGTCAAAGCAGGAATAACTGACAAGCAGTTTTTCCCGTGCGGATTCCACGGCCTTGACAATGTCCGCATTGGGCGTGGAGAGGGGCAGTTCCATGGCCGCATCGCGGGAAGAACCGGGGAACTGGGGCAATTCCGCAGCCTTCACGGGCGCGGTCAGGATTTCCTGCATTTTACGGAGATCCAGTTCCGCCACGTACACGGGCTGACCCAGGCCCAGCTCCCGGCAACGCGCCAGGGACAGGCGGGCGAAATAGCCGCAGGCTTTCCCGTCCAGCTGTACGTCCGCCCCCAGGGCGGCCTGTTCGCGCGGTCTGGCAGGCGTGAGCGTAAAACGGTGGCCCGGAGCCAGAGCCGCCATCACGGCCAGCAGATCCTCAAAGGAGGCCTGCTCCGGCCTGGGATCCGCCCAGGAACGCGCCGTGCGGTCCCCGGAAACCAGGATGCCCAGGGTATCCGTTTCAATGTCCCTGCCCTTGCCGCCGCCCGTATTGCGGAAGACGCGTCCAAGTTCAAAGAAGCGCAGGCCGGAAACGCCCTGGTTGCTGTTGCGCACGGCGGCGGCAATCAGGCCGGGCGTATGGGCGGGGCGCAGCACGGAGTGATCCTCGCTGAGCGGCAGGGATACGCGGATGAGGTCACCGTCCTGAAGGGGGCGCAGAGGCAAAGCGTCCTTCACCTGGGCGATGGTGCCGTCCGCGGATTCGGAGGCGATGAGCTTGATGGTCTGGGTTTCATAAAATCCCAGGGCCGCCAGCTTGCGGCGCAGCTCCATCTGGAAGTTATAGGCCGCATCCACCGGGGATTCCGCCACGAAGGGGCCGGAGAAGCGGGACGGTATGCCGTCCAGGCCGAAAACGCGCACGATTTCCTCCAGAAGGTCGCACGGGCGCGTGAGATCCAGGCGGTGGGGGGGGATCAGCCAGCATTCCGGTGAATCCGGAACCTGCTTCAGGCCCAGCGCCGTCAGGATGCGAGCCCCTTCCTCATGAGAAATGGAACCGCCGGAAATCTGATCCAGCGCTTTCCAGGGAAGTTGTACAAAGCCCAGTTCATTAGTCACCGTGGCGCCCTTCCCCTGCTTCAGGGAAGCGAACACGGAAACGGGGCCGTCCGCCCCTCCGCAGGAAGGCATGGAAGCATGAGCCGGATTAGGAACGGGAGAACCGGCCACATACGTTGGGGAGGCCGTTCCGCCCGCCAGCTGAAGAATCAGTTCCACGGCGCGCACGGAACCGCGCAGGACATTCCAAGCGGAAGTGCCGCGTTCAAAGCGGTAGGAAGAGTCGGAGGACAGGGCCAGCCTGCGGGACGTGGCGCGGACGGAGGAGGGCTTAAACCAGGCGGACTCCAGAATGATATCCGTAGTGGCGTCCGTCACGCCGCTTTCCTCCCCACCCATCACGCCGCCGATGGCGAGCGCCTTGCCGGACTGGTCCGCAACAACCAGATCCGTGCAGTTAAGCGTGTATTCCTGCCCGTCCAGGGCCTTGATGGTTTCCCCTTCATAAGCGGTGCGGGTGACGATGCCGCCCTGCACTTTCGCCGCGTCAAAGGCATGGAGGGGCGTTCCCAGTTCATGCAGGACGAAGTTGGTAATATCCACGATGTTGTTGATGGGGCGCAGGCCGACGGCTACCAGGCATTCCTTCAGCCATTCCGGGCTTTCCTGCACTTTCACGCCGCTGATTTTTACGGCGGTGTAGTACGGGTTCAGCTCCGGCTGGTCCAGCCGCACGAAGTCTCCGGCGGGTTCCAGCGCCACTCCGGCGTCGTCAATGGAAACGGGCCTGTACCCCCGGCCGGAGATAGCGGCCAGTTCATACGCCATGCCGTTGTGGGAAAGCAAATCCGGCCGGTTGGGCGTTACTTCCACTTCCACCAGGGTATCCGCCTTGACAACCTGGGAAATCGGCGTACCGGGTTCCAGTTCCTGAGGGAGAATCCAGAGACCGTGCTCCTTGTCGGGAAGCCCCAGCTCGGAGGCGGAACAGAGCATGCCGCGGGACTCCACGCCGCGCAGCTTGCCCACCTTGATTTCAACGTTGCCGGGCAGCACCGCTCCCGGCAGGGCGCAGGGGACCTTGTCCCCCACCTTGTAGTTCTGCGCGCCGCACACAATCTGGTGCAGCGTACCGTCGCCCACGTCCACCTGGCAGACTTTCAGCCGGTCCGCCTGGGGATGCTGTTCCGCGGCAGCCACGCGGGCCACCACCACGTATGGGGAATCCACGCCCTGCTGGCGGATGTCTTCCACCTCAATGCCGGCAAAAGTCAGCATGTCAGACATTTCATCCACGCTCAGGCCGGACAGGTCAATGTACTGGGAAAGCCAGTTAAGGGAAATCTTCATAACGGGAAAACAGGTAAAAATTATTGGAATTGGGCAAGGAAGCGCACATCATTCTCAATCAGGGCGCGGATGTCCCTGATGCCCCAGCGGATCATCGCCAGGCGGTCCAGGCCGATGCCGAAGGCAAAGCCGGTCAGCCCCGTGTAGCGGGCCTGCGCTCCGGGGTCCAGGCCCAGTTCGCGGTCCACGGCTTCAAAAACATTGGGATCCACCATGCCGCAGCCGGCAATCTCCACCCAGCGGGGGGCCTGGCCGTCCACCTTCAGCTTGACGTCAATTTCAAAGCTGGGTTCCGTGAACGGGAAGAAATGGGGGCGGAAGCGCACCTCCGTTCCGGAACCGAAAAGGGCGCGCAGAAAATATTCCAGCGTTCCTTTCAGGTCGCCCACGGAAACGTCCGTATCCACATACAGGCCTTCAAGCTGATTGAAGGCGGAAAGGTGCGTGGCGTCAATTTCGTCGCGGCGGTAGGCGGAACCGGGAGCGATGACACGCACGGGCGGCAGCTGCTTTTCCATGGAGCGGATCTGCACGGAAGACGTGTGCGTACGCAGAAGCTTGCCGGAATCAAAGTAAAATGTATCCTTCTCATTGCGGGCCGGGTGATCTTCCGGCGTGTTCAGCGCGTCAAAGCAGTGGAACTCGTCCTCAATCTCCGGGCCGTCCGCCAGGGCAAAGCCCATGTGGCGCAGAATGCGGACGGCTTCATCCCTCACGATGGTGAGAGGATGCAGACCGCCAAACGGCAGGGAGCGGGCCGGAAGCGTCAGGTCCACACCGGCCACGGCGGCCTTGTCCGCCTGGGCCTGCACTTCCTCCAGCTTGGCGTCCAAAGCTTCCGTAATGGCCTTGCGGGCCTCGTTAAGCAACTGGCCGACGGCGGGCTTTTCCTCTCTGGGAACGTCCTTCATGCCCGTCTGGGCCAGGGTCAGTTCCCCTTTTTTGCCGAGGATGGCCACGCGCGCGTCTTCCACGCCGCGCCTGTCAGACGCCTGGGCGATGCGTGCCAGGGCGTCCCGTTGGATGCGTACAATCTCTTCCTTCATAAAATTTGACGGGCAAGAGCTTACCCGTCCCCCCCGCCAGCGTCAAGCCCTTCGGGCCGCGGGGAGGTCACTCAAAAGAAAATGGCGGACCCCGGAAAGGGGGGAAAAGAACAATGAACCTCTCTTCCTAGTCACTAATCCTTAACCATTAAATCTCCCCAGCAAATTACACGTATCCCGGCCGGGCGGACATGCGGCCGGAAACCATGCCGAGCACGCAGAAAAAGGTATAAACCAGGCAGAACGGCAAAAAGGAGCCGCCCTGATGCAGGAAGGAGGTAAACAGCAGGCTCAACAGGGCGCCCATGGTAAAGCCGATTCCCTGGGACATGCCGGAAAGCCTGATTGATTCGGAAGGGGTCCGGGCCCGTTCCACCATCAGCGCCATTCCACGGCTGAATACGGTTCCCGTCGCCAGGCCGAACAGAATAGCCATCCAGAGAGCCCAGTCCAGCGGGAGATACAGGATGCCCCAGCAGGAAAGGGCCGCCAATGCCATGGCCATCACGATGAGGAGCCCCCGGCCGCCCGTAGCCTTTTCCAGCACGTGCGCGGAAAGCGTGGCGGGCAGCTGGGCGAACATGGCCACGGAAAGGATGAACCCGGCATCCTCATAGCTCATGCCCCGCTGCCTCAGAAAGATGGGAATCCAAGTATAAAAGAAATAGGCCGCCCCAACGCGGCTCAAGTAAAAAACGGTAACCTGCCATGCTTTGCCGCTGCGCAGCAGGTTGTGACCGGAAGCCGCCGGATCACTTTGAAACACGCCGGCCGGGTGCCTGAGAAAATAAGCGCCCCATACCAGCATTCCCAGCAGAATGGGGATGATCCAGACCCCCAGGCCGAAACGCCAGCCTCCCAGCATGTTGGAAATGGGAACGGACAATCCTGAAGCCGCAGCGCTGCCCACGCCGATCATGGCGCTGTAAACCCCCATCATGGCGGAAGCATGGTCAGGAAACTGGTGCTTAATCAGTCCGGGAATGGCCGCCCCGGCAATTCCCATGCCCAGCCCCATCAAAACCATGCCGCCGTATAACCCCGCTACGCCGTCCCAGCTGCGCCAGAAAATTCCGGCCACCGCCAGAAGCTGGAACCAGAAAATGATTTTCCACGGCGTCATCCAGCGTGCCACGCGTGGAGAAATGGGAGCCGCCACCCCCAGCACAAAGACGGGCAACAGGGCGAACAGCCCTGAATTTTCCAGGGAAAGCCCCATATCCCTTTCAATCGTTCCCAGCAGCGGATCGGGAGAATCAAACCCGGTACGCAGATTGAAGCACACGATTAAAAAGGCGACAAACAGCAGCATCTTTCCCCTGATGCCTCCGGAAATCCCTGCCTTATCCATCCCATGTTATACATCCTTGCCCCCGCCCCTGTTCAAAAGTAACAGCCTTCCGGCTGTCAGCGGTCCGGAAACACGGCATGGCGGAAAGACCATCAGGGGAAACAATCTCCCTGCGGTTTTCCATCCCCCCTGCCATGAAAAAGCGCCGCCGTCCCGGAGAACGGCGGCGCCCGAACACGCTAACCTCTTAAGCTTTCATTTGGCAGGGCGTTTGCCGTACACCAGCGTCCGCCTGCCGTCCCAGGAAACGGCTTCAATCCGCGTAGAACCTTCCGGATAGGGAACCGTGGTGGAGGAATTATCCCTGGAATCCGTCCCCACCATGGTGATGCGGACCATTTCCCTGTCTTTGTATGTTTCAAAGACGACGGCGTTTTTCCACACGTCATGGGAAACAATGCGCCTGTTGCCCTGCTCCGTAACGCCCTGGTTGTAAACGCCGCGGACAGGCAGGCGGTTCTTATATGCTTCCGCGCTGTTGACGGAAATATAGTAAATGACGGGGCTTTCCGGCTTTTTGTACTTCCTGGCGTAGGCAATCAGGTTCTTGCAGTCGGCCTCCGTGATGGTCATGCGGGCGCAGGTGTAGTCGTCCAATTCCTGGTCAATGGGTTTGAGCATGCCCGTTTTCCGGAAAAAATCCGTCAGGTCCTGTCTGGCGGCGTCGCAGGCGTTCTTCATGAACGCAAGCTGGAGCTCGCCGTCCTTCTTGCCCCTGGTATCCATCTTGATGGCCTTATAAAAGATATCCGGATAAAAGTCGGGATTACCCTTCCCGGCTACCTTGAAATACAGCTCAAGCTGCCACAGGGGGGCCAGCTTGACAAAATGGTCGTGCACCATCGGACGGTTATCCCCGCCGGAACGCTTGTCCGGCCCGCTCTGGACAAGCCAGTTTTCCCCCTTCAAAATGCCGTTGTTCAGATAGGCGTTGAAGCGGCCGCCAATCATGTTGCCGTCCCCGCCGTTGATGCGTTCATGCTCCAGGCGCATGCTGGAGGGATTCAGCATGTAATTCACGTAAGCGGAGTAAATGTTATTGGTCACTTCTCCGGTGGAGACCCATTTCATGGCGGGGCGCACCTGGTTGACGTGGCCAAACTCATGGGCAATCCCCCAGGCGCTGCCGGGAATCCTGTCCGGATTGCCGACCTCCTTCATGGTGCCGTTATGAAAGGCGGCCCCCGTGCCGTCCGCGTGCATGAACCCGTTCCAGATCACACGGCCGAACATGCGGTTTTTGGGCAGCATCCTGTACTTGTACAAGCCCATGATCTGCTGCTCCATGCCGATAATCCTGTCGTACAGGGCAATAAGCTCCTCCCCCTTGTCCGGACAGAATTGTTTAAGTTCCTCCACCGGATACACCAGATGCACGCGGCTGCCCACGATGTCCACAACTTCCGTGGGGGAGTTTTCCAGCATCTTCTTCCAGTCGCTGTTTTTGCTGACTCCTCCCACGAAAACTCCGTTCACCTTGCCGGACAAAATGGATAAATGCACCTTGGGAGCCTTCTTATAATTGGGGGTGAAATACTCAATGTAGCCAAGCCCCTTGTTCTTCGCCCTGATGATGTTGACCCCCTCCTTCAGCGGATAGGAGCTGTGGCCTCCGTCCCGCCCGAAGTTGTGGATAACCAGATTCAGCTTTTCACCTTTGGGATCCCCCATGACCAGCAACACGTCCTCCCCCTCCTCAAAAAAGATGCCGGTGGGATTTTCAAATTTGCTGTACTGGCTGGTACGCAGGCGTTCCGCCAGATCCTTGACCGGTTCATACGGTTCCGCCGTAAGGGCGCGGGCCTTGCGGTCAAATTTCTTCTCCGCCATCCGCGTGGCGAGCCCGCGCACAAAGGGGTCCTTGATTCTGGCGATGCGGTCGCGCGTGACATTGGGCTTCAACGCCAGCATGTATTCATTGGCGAACACATTGGAATCCAATGCTTTCAAACCCTCCTCCGTAATCGGCGCACCCCCTGCTTCCTGGGCGGAAAGCACGCCGCCGCCCAGCACGCCGCAGAGGGCCAATAAAAGAACCCCCTTTTTCAACAATGGTGAGAAAATCATATTTGTTAAATAATACTGTTCAGTTTCCGGAATTGTTTCAAGGAAAAACGCCCGGCCCCTCCCATGCCCGGGAAAAAGCCCCTTTGTGTGACATGGAACGCTCAGGCCCAGGGAAAAAAACTGTCCATCCCCCTTGACGGGGGCCGTATAATGACGCTCGCAAAACATTTTTCCATATGAATACAGAAACACATCAATTTCAGGCGGAAGTCCGGCAGCTGCTGGACATTGTCATCAACGCCCTTTACAGCGACCGTGAAATCTTTGTCCGCGAACTTGTCTCCAACGCTTCCGACGCCCTGGAAAAACTGCGCCTGAAGCAGCTGACGGACTCCAATATTTACCAGCCGGACAAACCCCTGGAAATCACCGTAGCCACGGATAAGGAAAACAAAACCATCACCATCGCGGATACCGGCATCGGGATGACGGAAGCGGACCTGGTGGAAAACCTGGGAACCATCGCCCACTCCGGCACCAAAAAATTCATGGAAGCCCTTAAGCAGAAGCAGGAAGGCGGAGCGGACCTGATCGGCCAGTTCGGCGTGGGTTTCTACAGCTCTTTCATGGTGGCGGACCGCGTGGAAGTGTTCACCCGCTCCTATGAACCGGAAGCCGCCTCCCTGCGCTGGTCTTCCGACGGACGGGAAGGCTACAGCATCGAAACGCTGGCGGAACCGCTGGACCGGGGCACCCGCATCGTCATCCGCCTGAAAGACGAATATGAAGAATTCTCCCAGGAATACCGCGTCAAGGAACTCCTGCGCCGCTACTCCAACTTCGTGGGGTTCCCCCTCAACTTCAACGGAGAACACATCAACACCGTCCAGGCCATCTGGTCCAAGTCCAAATCCGACGTGAAGCCGGAGGAATATGACGAGTTTTACCAGTTCATCTCCCATACGGATGAAAAGCCCCTGTCCTACATGCACTTCAGCGCGGACGCCCCTATTGCCCTGAATGCCCTGCTTTTCATCCCCAGGCGCAATCCGGAAATGTTCGGGTTCGGCCGCGTGGACGCCAACGTGGCCCTGTACTGCAAGCGCGTGCTGATTGACGCCAAGCCGGAAGGCCTGCTGCCGGAATGGCTCCGCTTCTTGAACGGCGTGGTGGATAGCGAAGACCTGCCCCTGAACATTTCCCGCGAAATGCTTCAGGACAATTCCCTGGTGCGCAAAATCAGCGACATCATCACCAGGCGCTTCATCAAGCATCTGGAAAAACTGGCTAAGGACGACAAGGAAACCTACAGGGAATTCTACGCGCAATTCTCCCGCTACCTGAAAGAAGGCGTCGTCACCTCCTGGCCGAACAAGGAATCCCTGGGCAAGCTGCTCCGTTTTGAATCCACGTCCACGGAACCGGGGGAAACAACCTCATTTGAGGAATACCTTACCCGCATGAAGGAAGGGCAGACGGCCATTTACGCGCTTACCGGCCCTTCCCGCTCCCATCTGGAAAACAGCCCGTACCTGGAAGCCTTCAAGGCCCGCGGCTATGAAGTGGCCTTCTTCACGGACCACGGGGACGAATTCGTGCTGGACTCCCTGTCCAGCGTGGACGGCAAGCCCGTCACAATGATCGACCGCGCCGACGTGGAACTCCCCGCCCTGGAAGAGGAACAGAAGGACGCCCTGCCCCAGGAGGAAGCCGCGGCCCTGGAAGAATGGCTGAAAGGACTGTACCCGGACAAATTCTCCAAAGTCACCCTGGGCAAGCGCCTGGTCAGCGGAGCCGCCGTAGCCCTGCAAAGCGGCAATGACATGGGGCCGGAAATGAGGGCGTACATGAAAGCCATGGGTCAGGAAGTGCCGGAAAGCCACCCGCAGCTGGAACTGAACCCCTCCAACCCTCTGGTGAAAAAGCTTTCCGCCCTGCGGACGGAAAACCCGGAACTGGCGCAAATGGTGGCGGACCAGATCGCGAATACCGCTCTGCTCCGCGCCGGCATGCTGGACGATCCCGCCGTGCTGGCCCAGTCCTCCCAGGCCCTGATGGAACAGCTCCTGCTGAAGTAGGGGCCCGGAAGAAACAGCTTCCTTCCCCAACGCCGCTCCCAGCCCTCCCCGCCGGGGGCGGCTTTTTCATTTCTCTTCCCGCCATGAACGCGTTACGCCACATGCCCCGCCACGTTCTATTCCTGAGGCTGGCCTATCAAGCGGGCATGTGCCTGCTGGCCCTGGTCGCCGTAACGCTGACCGCCATTGACCTGACAACGGAAGCGGCGGAATGGGAAGTCACGGCGGACCGCACCATCTACTGGATTTTTGTGCTGGATTATGTGATCCGCTTCTCCATCAGCCGGTCCAAATGGCTCTTCGTTAAGGAACACCCCTGGGATTTGCTGGCCATTATTCCCTTTGACGCCCTGTTCCGCCTGTTCAGATTCGCCTCGCTGGGAGAAATCTTAAGGCTCGCCAGATATCTGGACCTGTTTTCCTATGCTATGAGGTTCACCACGCGCATCCGGCGTTTCTTCAACACGAACGGATTCAAGTATATCTGCATCGCCGCCCTGGTCATCATCCTGCTGGGGGCCGTAGGCATCCATCTGGCGGAAGGCATGAGTCTGCCCAACGGCATCTGGTGGTCCTTCGTCACGGCTACCACGGTAGGCTACGGGGATACCTATCCGGTCACCACTTCAGGCAAATTCCTGGCTGTATTCCTGATGCTCACGGGCATTGGATTCGTGGGAACGCTCACCAGCACCATCACTTCCTTCTTTCTGAGTCCCCACGGCGGAGAAGCGCTGCCGTACCGGGAGGAGGAAATTGAGGCCATCAAAAAGAAACTGGACGACCTTTCCTCCATGACGGATGAAGACATAGACACCATGGCGGCCCTGCTGAAGACCCTTCGGGACGCTCCCCATCCCCACGCTGAAGCAAAGGAGGAAACATCACCTTCCGGCTCTTCCACAATCTGAAAACAGGTCATCTTCAGGAGCGTGACAACTCTGTAGAGTTATGAAAATTCCCTATTCCCTCCTTCGGCGCCACAACGCCGCCGCAAGTCCCAGCAGGGATAACCCCGCCGCTCCAGGTTCCGGGACCTGGAACCGGCGCCATGTTCTGGACGCACAGCTTTGTTTCTCCCGTTCCGTTAAAGAAAGACTGACAAAAATCCGTCTGGAATTGCGTGGCCAAAGGCGGACAATCCCCTGCGCCGGGAGCGTCCGTCGCCCCTCTTTTTTCAACCTTTCCGCCATTCTCCAACCATGCCAGCAACCAGCCCTCCCCGCGCCTGGGCCGAAATCGACCTTGGGGCCATCCGCCATAACCTGAATGTCGTCAAACAGGCGGCCAAAGGGGAATATTACATGCCCGTCGTGAAGGCCGGCGCCTATGGCCACGGCCTGGAACAGGTTTGCCGCACGCTGGATTCGGAAGGCATCGCTTTCTTCGGGGTGGCCAATGTGGGAGAAGCCCGGCGCATCAGCCAGGCGGGCTGCCGCACCCGCCCTTACATCCTGGGCCCCGCGTTCCCGGAGGAACGGGAGGAAATCGTGCTGAACGGCTGGCGCTCCTTCATTTCCACCATGGAGGAAGCCGCGCATTACAATTCCCTGGCGCGGCTGTACGGAAAGACGCTGCCCATCCACCTTTCCGTGGATACGGGAATGGGCCGCGGCGGATTCCTGCCGGACCAGCTTGAAGAACTGCTTTCCCGCCTGGGAGAACTGGACAGCCTGCATCTGGAAGGCCTGGGCGCTCACCTTCCCTGCGCGGACGAGGACCGGGAGATTACGCTCAGGCAAATCTCCCGCTTTGAACAGATGGCCGCCCGCATCCGGGAAAAACTGCCTTTGAAGTACTGCCACCTGGCCAACAGCGCCGCCTCCCTGGATTATGAAATTCCCTCCAACAACATGTGCCGCCCCGGCCTGGTGCTGTACGGTTTTTCCCCCATTCCCTCCCCATGGGCCGCGCAATTGAAGCCGGCCATGGCCCTTTTTTCCCGCCTGACGGTGGTGCGCACGCTGCCGGAAGGCCACGGCATTTCCTATGGGGGCACCTTTGTGACGGACCACCCCACCAGGGTGGCGACCGTAGGCATAGGCTATGCGGACGGCTACCTGCGTTCCCTGGCCCACAAGGGCGCCCGCGTCATGGTGGACGGCGTTTCCTGCCCCCTTCTCGGGCGCGTGACGATGGACCAGATCATGGTGGACGTCAGCCGGATGCCGCACGCGGAACCGGGCATGACTGCAGAGATCATGGGGCCGCATATCCCCGTGACGGAACTGGCGGAAAAGGCCGGCACCATTTCCTGGGAGATTTTTACCGGAATAGGCCCCCGGGTACCCCGCCACTATACCCACTAAACCAGGCAGGAGGGAAAAGGGCCACGCCGGCCGCCCATTTCTGGGGGCTTCTTTCCCGATTGACGGACAGACAGAAATATCGTTTAGTTAGCCAGTATGATGAAGGTTTCCACCAGAGGACGTTACGCGCTGCGCCTGATGATTGACCTCGCCCAGCACCGCGACGAGGGTTACATCTCCCTGAAGGAGATTTCCGCCAGGCAGGACGTTACCGTACGTTATCTGGAACAGATTATCGCCATCCTTTTGAAAGCGGGATTCGTCCAGAGCTTCCGGGGAAAGGCCGGCGGATACCGCCTTTCCAGGCATCCGCGCGAATATACTACGGAAGATATCCTGAAACTGACGGAAGGCTCCCTCCTGCCCCTTTCCTGCACGGCTTCCCACGAGAATCCGTGCCCGCGGGCGGCCGGCTGCGCCACGCTGCCTTTCTGGCGCGGGCTGCAACAAGTCATTGAGAATTATTTGCGCCGCGTAACGCTGGAAGATCTGGCCGAACAGCAGAAGGAAATCGGCTGCGACTACGGAGCAGGCATTTAAGCAGCGGCCGCGGGCCTGAACATTTCCCCTTCCTTTCCCATTCCGGCCCATGTCCCGTTTTTTTTACCCGGAGCTTGACATCTGCTTTCCTTTTCATTATTTATTCCCTAGTTTTCCGATAGGAATATAAAAACCATGAGTAAGAACCATCGATTTGAAACACGCCAGATCCATGTGGGTCAGGAAAGTCCGGATCCGGCCACCGATGCGCGCGCCGTGCCTATTTACGCCACTACTTCGTATGTCTTCAAAGACTCGGAACAGGCGGCAGGCCGTTTTGCCTTGGCGGAGCCGGGCAATATTTATAACCGCCTGATGAACCCTACCGCAGATGTTTTTGAAAAACGCATCGCCTCCCTGGAAGGAGGGGCGGCCGCGCTGGCCGTCTCCACCGGGGCTGCCGCTGTCACGTATGCCATCCAGAACATCGCCCGGGCCGGGGACCACATCGTTTCTTCTTCTACCGTATATGGCGGGACGTATAATCTCTTTGCCAATACGCTGGCGGACGCCGGCATAGAAACCACTTTTGTGGATGCAAGGGACGTTCAGAATTTTTCCAGGGCCATCCGGAACAATACCAAGGCCCTGTACGTGGAAAGCCTGGGCAACCCGAACTGCGACATCGTGGATATGGAAGCGCTGGCGGAAGTGGCGCACGCCCACGGCATCCCGCTCATTGTGGACAGCACGTTCGCCACGCCCTTCCTGTTCCGCCCCCTGGAACACGGAGCGGACATCGTGGTGCATTCCGCTACCAAATTCATCGGCGGCCACGGCACGGTGATGGGCGGCGTGATTGTGGACGGCGGTAAATTCGACTGGACGCAGAACGACAAGTTCCCCGGCATCAGCAAGCCCAACCCCAATTACCACGGAGCCGTGTTCGCTGAGGTATGCGGCAATCTGGCCTATATCGTCAAAATCCGGGCCACCCTGCTGCGGGATACGGGAGCCACCATCAGCCCGTTCAACTCCTTCCTGCTGCTCCAGGGGCTGGAAACACTCTCCCTGCGGGTGGAACGCCATGTGCAGAACGCCTTGCGCGTAGCGGACTATCTGGCCTCCCATCCCCAGGTGGAGAGGGTGAACCACCCCTCCCTGCCGGACCATCCGAACCACGACCTTTACAAGAGATACTACCCGAACGGGGGCGGCTCCATCTTCACCTTTGAAATCAAGGGTGGCGCGGAAAAAGCTCGCAAGTTCTGCGAAAGCCTGGAACTATTCTCCCTGCTCGCGAACGTGGCGGACGTCAAGTCCCTGGTGATTCATCCGGCCTCCACCACCCATTCCCAGATGACGGAGGAGGAACTGAAGGCGGGAGGCATTACGCCATCCACCGTGCGGCTTTCCATCGGGACGGAACATATCGACGATATTCTGGAAGATCTGGAACAAGGCTTCCGCGCCATTCTCTAACGATTTAACGGCAGCAACGCTCTTTTCCTACAAGCCATGAGAATTTACAAAAACATTACGGAACTGATCGGCGGCACCCCGTTGCTGGAACTGACCAATTACGAACGCAGGAATGGCCTGAACGCCACGCTCCTGGCCAAGCTGGAATACCTGAACCCTGCCGGCAGCGTGAAAGACCGCATTGCCCAGGCCATGATTGATGCGGCGGAAGCCGCCGGGAAGCTGAAGCCGGATTCCGTCATCATTGAGCCCACCAGCGGAAACACGGGCATCGGCCTGGCGGCGGTGGCCGCTTCACGCGGGTACCGGATTATATTGACCATGCCGGAGACGATGAGCGTGGAGCGCCGCAACCTCCTGAAAGCCTACGGCGCGGAACTGGTGCTGACGGACGGCGCGCTGGGCATGAAGGGAGCCATCTCCAAGGCGGAGGAACTGGCCGCGGGACTGCCCAACAGTTTTATCCCCGGCCAGTTCGCCAACCCGTCCAACCCGGAAGCGCATTTCCGCACCACAGGCCCGGAAATCTGGAATGATACAGAAGGCAAAGCGGATATTTTTGTGGCGGGAGTGGGTACCGGAGGCACCATCACAGGCGTGGGCAAGTACCTTAAATCCCGTAATCCGGACATCCGGATCGTGGCTGTGGAGCCGTTCTCCTCCCCCGTGCTGACACAGGGCACGGCCGGCCCCCACAAGATTCAGGGCATTGGCGCGGGCTTCGTGCCGGAAACGCTGGACACCTCCGTGTACGACGAAGTCATCGCCGTCACCAATGAAGACGCTTTCTCCACAGGGAAGGAACTGGCGCGCACGGACGGCGTGCTGACGGGTATTTCCTCCGGAGCAGCTCTCTGGGCCGCCACACAGGTGGCGCGGCGCCCGGAGAATGAAGGAAAGACCATCGTCGTCCTGCTGCCGGACACGGGGGACCGCTATCTTTCCACCCCTCTGTTTACGGACTGATTCCTTCCATTCCCTGCCATGAAAAAATTCAATCTCCATCTCTATCTGGTCACGGATGAAGCATCCAAATGCCGCCTCAGCCTTCTGGAAACCGTACGGAAAGCGGCGGACGGAGGAGTTACCATCGTGCAGTACCGCTCCACCAATCCGGATGCGGGGACCTGTTACCGGGAAGCTTTGCCCATACGGGATTTCCTGGCTTCCCGCGGTATTCCCTTCATCGTCAACAACCGCATTGACCTGGCTCTGGCGCTGGAAGCAGACGGCGTCCACATCGGCCAGAGGGATCTTCCGGTTCCATCCGTCAGAGCCATGATCGGCCCGGATAAAATCCTGGGACTGTCCGTCTCCAATAAGGAACAGCTCCGAGCCGTGGATGCCTCCCTGGTGGACTACCTGGGCATGGGCCCCGTCTTCCCCACCATTTCCAAGCTGAACGCCCCTCCCGTGCTGGGCGTGGAAGGCTTCGCCGCTCTGGCTTCCCAATCTCCCCTGCCCGTTGTCGCCATCGGCGGCCTGGACGCGGAACGGGCCCGTCAAGTGCGCGCCACGGGAACCGCCTCCGGAATTGCCGTTGTCTCCGCCATTTGCGGAGCGGAGAATCCGGAAACCGCCGCACGGGCTCTTGCCTGACGGACGTACCGCAGGAAACACTGGACAATCAAGCACTTTTTAACGCCATGCTTTCATCGACAGACCTTGTTCAAGCCGTTACCGCCGATTTGGAAAAAATCCGGGAAACGGCCCCGCTGGTTCTCTCCCTGACCAATTCCGTCGTCCAGCCCCTGACGGCCAATCTCCTGCTGGCCATAGGCGCCGTCCCCGCCATGCTCAACGACGCGGAAGAAGCGGTGGACATGCTCCGCAGCGGAACAGGCGCCCTGCTGGTCAACCTGGGCACCGTGACGCGCGAACAGGGAGCCGCCATGCAAACGGCGGTGCGGGAAGCCAACCGGCTGAATATCCCCTGGGTGCTGGATCCTGTGGCCGTAGGGGCTCTTTCCCTGCGCACGCGGCTGGCGGAGCAATTGAAGGAACAATCCCCCCGCATCATCCGCGGAAACGCTTCTGAAATCATGGCCCTGGCCGGCTATTCCTCCGTCACGAAAGGTCCGGAAAGCACCAGCTCCAGCGCAGACGCCCTGCATGCGGCCAGGGAACTGGCCCTGCACACGGGGGCGGCCGTGCTCGTTACGGGGCGTACGGATTATTCCACGGACGGCCGCCAGGTAACCGCCACGGAAAACGGCCACGCCATGATGTCCCGGGTCACGGGCGTGGGCTGTTCCATGGGAGCCCTGTCCGCCGCCTGCGCCGCCGTCTCCCCCACCCCCCTGCAGGCGGCCGTTTCCACGGCCGTACTCATGGGCATTGCCGGAGAAATGGCCTTTGAACAAAGCCCCTCCCCCGGTTCCTTTGCCGTATCATTGCTGGACAGCCTTTACGCCCTTTCTCCGGAAGACGTTGTCCGCAGAGCGCGCTTTCTTTCCCTTTGACAGTCTTCTCTTCCCTGGAAAGCAACTCCGCTGCCATGCACACGGCCTGACCCGGAAATCTCCGGAAGGGGAAGCACATCACCAGGAGCTGCCCGGGAGAGGGGAACCTCCGGCACCCTCCCCGCTAGAACAACCTGCGCCATATTTTCAGGCATCCCGCCTGCGGAGCAGGAAGCGGCATGCCGGGGACCTGACGAATCCCGGCACAGCCATTTGCCTATGCCGACCGCCAGAGCGCCGGAACCGCAAGCGGATTTAGTGTTGAGAAATACCTGCGGCCATTTTATAATGGAGGCAACCCATTTCAGCATGGCAAACTCCACTACCACGCAAAAACTCTGCAACTGGTTCATTCAGCAGGCGAACGCCAAGGGGCTCATCCTGACGCCCGTCAAACTGAACCATCTGGTCATTCTGGCGGACTGGTGGCATCTGCACCGGACTGGCGCTTTCCTGATCAATGAACGGGTGGAAGCCTGGCCTTCCGGTCCGGTACTTCCTTCCATTTATCATGAATACAAGGATCAGCCGCCCTACTCTTCCGTAGAGCATCCCAGCCGCCGCCAGCCCCCTTTGGAGGAGGAAACGGACATTATCCCCTTTCTGGAGCATATCTGGAACGTCTATGGCAAATATACGGCCCAGCAGCTCGGACGCATCAACACCGCCCCGTCCTCCCCATGGAAGCAGTCCCAGGGCAGGCATGAACAGGCGCACCGCCAGCAAATCACGGAGGAGCACGTACTGGCGTACTTTAAAAGCCTGGCCGGATAATTCCGGAAAAAACAGCCTGCCGCTTACCTGTACAGCCTTTTTCCAATCAAAACATATCTTTGAGCAAAAAAAAACTTGCAAAAAACGGCCTCTTCCGCTTTAATGCGCCCGCGCCGCAAAAGCGCCCGTTACATAGCCCTATAGTGTAATCGGTAACACAGCGGATTCTGGTTCCGTATTTTGGGGTTCGAGTCCTCATAGGGCTACCACTTCTAATAAAAAGGCCGTCTCTCCGGAGGCGGTCTTTTTATTTTCTTTCTATTACCGATTCCGCGCCGGACAACAAGGAGACGGCAAAAAATCTGGAAGCAAAAGATGATTCTTTGACAGAATCTGTTTCCTCCCCGTTTATATTGGAAATATGGCACGGCCCTTACCCATTCTCGGCGGCATTCTGCTCTCCTTCTCCCCTCCGGCAGAAGCAACAGCCCAATACAGCATTATCCCTGAGCCGTCCAGAACGGAACTCAGGCAGGAAACAGCTAAAACTTTACAGCTTCTTTCCGACCAGGAAGTTCCGACCCTGGGAACGGACGCCTACCGGCTCACGGTCACCCCGCAGGGGGCGCACCTTGCTTCCGGAGGAAGGGAAGGCAGAATTTACGGGCTGGCAACCCTCCGCCAGCTCCGGGACCAGCTGGCGGGACAGCCGGAGGGCATTCCCTGCGGCGTCATCACGGACAAGCCGCGCTATCCGTGGCGCGGCCTCATGGTGGATCCCGCGCGGCATTTCATCCCTGCGGCCGATCTGAAAAAATTTGTGGATATGATGGCCTACTACAAATTCAACAGGCTGCACCTGCATCTGACGGACAACCAGGGCTGGAGGCTGCCCGTGCCCGGCTACCCCAAATTGAAAAGCGTCGCATCCAGGCGGGAGGAAAGCTTCGGAGACGGAATCCCCCACGAAGGGATGTACACCAAACAGGAACTGAAGGAGCTGGTGGCGTACTGCGCAGCGCTCGGCATTGAGGTCATCCCTGAAATAGACATGCCGGGCCACAACCAGGCGCTTCATGCCGCCTACCCGGAATTTTTCTGCTTCCCCAAACCGGACATGAACGTGCGGACGACAGCGGGAAACAGCAAGGAACTGGTCTGTCCCCAGAAGCCGGAAGTCTGGAAATTTTATGCCGCCGTCTTTAATGAACTCAAGGATATCTTCCCGTCCGGTATCGTTCATCTGGGCGGGGACGAGGCCCCCACGGAACTCTGGGAAAAATGCCCTCTGTGCCGGGAAGCCCGGACCAGGGCAGCCATGAAAGACGAACAGGAACAGATGAAAGCCTTTTTTGCGAAAACGGCAGCTCTGCTTGCCAAAAACGGGCAAACGCCGCAATTCTGGTATGAGGGGAACGCCGGCATTTACCATCCGGGGGAAACGGTTTACGCATGGCGGCAAGGCCAGGCCCTCCAGTCCATTGAGAAGACGAAAAAGGCGGGATTGAACCTGATTATGGCCTCCAGCGAATACTGTTACCTGGATTTTCCCCAGATTCAGGGGCAGCGCAACTGGGGATGGATGAAAACCACCACCCTGCAAAAATGTTATGACCTGGATCCCGCTTTTGGAAAACCGGAGAAAGAGGCAGGCCATATCCGGGGCGTGCATGCCCCCGTATGGGCGGAACGCCTGCCGGACTTGAACCACTTGCTTTACCGCGCCTATCCCCGCGCCTGCGCCATTGCGGAAGCCGGCTGGTCACCGATGGGCGTGCGCTCCTGGGAAAACTTCCGGCGCAAGCTGGCCGACCACCGTCAATTCATCCTCAAACGCTTCAATTATGATATGGAGCGCACTCAGGGGAATGAACCGGCCTTCCGCTGGGAAAACAACAAGTAATTTCACCGTTTTTCCTTATCACGCATCCCTTACCATGGTAGAATCTTTTCCGAAACAGTTCTTCATGATGTTTAAACTGCCCCTCATCCTGGCCTGCGCCATTTTTTCCGCCCACATGGCATGTGCCGCCGCAGCGGACAAATACAGCGTTATCCCTGAACCGGAAAAAACGGAGCTGCAGCACAACAGTACCAGAACCTTGAAACTTCTTTCCGACCAGGAAGTTCCGACCCTGGGAACGGACGCCTACCGGCTCACAGTCACCCCGCAGGGGGCGCACCTTGCTTCCGGAGGAAGGGAAGGCAGAATTTACGGGCTGGCAACCCTCCGCCAGCTCCGGGACCAGCTGGCGGGACAGCCGGAGGGCATCCCCTGCGGCGTCATCACGGACAAGCCGCGCTATCCGTGGCGCGGCCTCATGGTAGATCCCGCACGCTTTTTCATCCCCACGGCCGATCTGAAAAAATTTGTGGATATGATGGCTTACTACAAATTCAACAAGCTCCAGATCCACTTGACGGACGACCAGGGGTGGCGTCTTCCGGTGCCCGGCTACCCCAAACTCAAAAGCATCTCCTCCAAACGGAAAGAAAGCATGCGCAACGGAATTCCCCATGAAGGGATGTACACCAAACAGGAACTGAAGGAGCTGGTGGCGTACTGCGCAGCACGCGGCATTGAGGTCATCCCTGAAATAGACGTGCCGGGGCACAACCAAGCCCTGGCGGCAGCCTACCCGGAATTCTTCTGCTTCCCGAACCCGGATACGAAAGTGAAGACCGACGAAGGCGTCACCCTCCACCTCATCTGCCCGCACAAACCGGAAGTCTGGAAATTTTATGCCGCTGTTTTCAAGGAACTCAAAGATATTTTCCCGTCCGGCATCGTCCATCTGGGCGGGGATGAAGCACCCCTGGAAAAAACCTGGGCCAAATGCCCCCTCAGCATCCAGTACCGGGAGCAAAAAGGCATGAAGGACGTCCACGAGGAATTGAAGGAATTCATCAAAAAAATGTCCTCCATGCTGGCTGTTCACGGCAAGCGCATCCAACTATGGTATGAAAAACCGTGGGCCAGGGCCAACATCTACAACAAAGGAGACACCGTCTTCACCTGGCGCATGGGACTGACACCGTCCACCATCACGGAGACGAAAAAGCAGGGGCTCTCCCTGATCATTGCTGCCGGGGAACACTGTTACCTGGACTATCCGCAACTTCCAGGGCAAAGCAACCGGGGATGGATGCCCACCACCACGCTGGAGCAAAGCTACAGGCTGGACCCCGCCTACGGCAGACCAGAAAAGGAAACAAACCATATCACCGGCGTTCAGGGCACCGTGTGGGGAGAACATCTCCCTACCCTGAACCACATTCTCTACCGCGCCTATCCGCGTGCCTGCGCCATTGCGGAAGCCGGCTGGTCACCGATGGGCGTGCGCTCCTGGGAAAACTTCCGGCGCAAGCTGGCCGACCACCGTCAATTCATCCTCAAACGCTTCAATTATGATATGGAGCGCACCAAAGAAAACGAACCGCCTTTCAAATAATCCGCACTCTCTTTTCCCATGAGCAACATCAAATTTGCACGTCCGCACCGCCCTTCCGTAGAAGAACTGGCCCAGGGAGTACTGGCCGGAAACCGCGCCCTGCTGGGAAGGGCCATTACACTGATAGAAAGCAATGCCGTCCGGGACCAGGAATCTTCCCGCGCCCTCATCTCCAGGCTCCTTCCCCATTCGGGCAACGCCGTCCGCATCGGCATTACGGGCGTTCCGGGCGCCGGGAAATCCTCTTTCATTGAAGCCTTCGGCACTTACCTGTGCAAAAAAGGGTTCAAGGTGGCTGTGCTGGCTATTGACCCGTCTTCTTCAGTCTCCCGCGGTTCCATTATGGGAGACAAAACACGCATGGAGGAACTCTCCGGAGAGGAAAACGCCTTCATCCGCCCTTCCCCCTCCGGCGGCTCTTTGGGCGGCGTAGCCCGGAAAACGCGTGAAACCATGATTGCATGCGAAGCCGCGGGCTTTGACATTATTCTCATTGAAACCGTGGGGGTCGGCCAGTCGGAAACTACGGTGCGCTCCATGGTGGACATTTTCATGCTCCTGCTCATCACCGGAGCCGGGGACGATCTCCAGGGCATCAAGCGGGGCATCATGGAACTGGCGGATATCCTGGTAGTTACCAAAGATGACGGCGACAACCGCCAGCGCGCCGCAGCCCACTGCCAGGAACTGAAAATGGTACTCCACTACCTGCAAAGCCCCACTCCCGGCTGGACGCCCTCCGTCCTCACCTGTTCCTCCCTGGAGGGACGCGGCCTGGACACCATTGAAGAGACGCTCTTCCGCTTCCGGGACAGCATGAAGGAATCCGGATTCTGGTACAGCCGCCGCCGGAGCCAGTCCCTTTCATGGGTCCAGTCCCTGGTGCATGAAGCCCTGCTCACCGCTTTTGAACAGCACCCCGCCGTAGCGTCCCGCATGCCCATTCTGGAAAACATGGTGGCGGGGGACAAAATGGACCCCGTTTCCGCCGCACATGACCTGCTGAGCCACTTCACTTATCCCGCGCCCGGACATTAAAGAAATCTTCCAGGACCCTGGCGTAAACTTTCTTTTTAAACTCCGGCAGCCACTCCAGCTTAAATTCGGCTGGGGCTATCCACTTGTAATCGCAAAACTCCCGGTCATCCAGGACGGGTTCCGGAGCGTCCGCATGCAGCCGGCACAGGAAATACTCCTGCGCCTGCCCAACAAAAGGCTGCCGCCGCTTTTCACGAACATACTCCAGCACCTCCAGCGGATAATCGTAACAATACCCCTTCCGGGATTCCACAATATCATACTGGGACGGCAAAAACCCCACTTCCTCCCCAATCTCGCGCCGCACGGCTTCCAAAGCCGTTTCCCCCGGGTCAATTCCGCCCTGGGGAAACTGCCAGGCTCCTTTCTGCCCGGAACGCTCGCAAATCAACAATTTCCCGTCCTGCCGGACCATCATCCCCGCAACATTCGGACGATACAATCTTTCCATGCCCTGTTCATTAACATACCCTTTTCCGCATTTCCAGCCATGTTCCTTCCATAAACCCATTGAAAACGGGCAAAAAAATCCTTTCACAGATTTCCCCCCCTACTTCAAGGCCACTCCGAATATCAACCGCCTTCCACCAGAAGAATAAGCGGTATAAAAAAACGAAAAACTTCCCGTTTGCGGCGGGAATTCCGGCCAATCAGCTAAAAACTTTAGTAATCAGATATTAACATACTGCCATTTTTCGAACATTGTTCTTTATTGGCAAGTCTATTGTTCCTGCAAAGTAAAATATGGGAACCGGCCTTCCTTTTACTTTTCACGCGTTCCGTTAATAAAACTCCGATCATGAAAACAAAAATGAACTATTTGACAGCCACGCTTCTGGCAATATTTGCATGGGGCGGTACAGGCGTCGGTATGGCAAAACAATCCAAAAAGGCGCTAAGGCATCCCGTTGAAGACAACAAAAAATCTCCCGGAGTTTACGATGCGAATCAAAATGACCGTCAAGGCATCCAAGATGCGGAACAAGGCCCCGGGGACAAACCGGTTACGTGGAGCATTTCCCGTCCCAATGCCAAAAACGCGCTGTCTGAAGTCACAAAAGGAATTTACCAGATTCACGGCGGAGGTTTTCCGAACATAACTATTATTGAAGGACGGGAAGGCATCATGATCATTGCCCCTTTCGTCCCGAAAGAAACCATGGCCGAGAGTCTTGACCTCTATTACCGGAAGGCGGGAAAACGGCCAATCAAGGCTGTTGTAGATGCACATCCACATACCAACTATTTTGCCAGTACCAAAAGAACGGCATCCGGGCTGGACATAGACGGCATAGAAATGGAATTTATGGCGGTTCCCGGAATGGGGGCCTCTTCTGCCGCACTGATGTATTTTCCCCAATTCAAGGCGCTTTTTTATGGAGAGGACACGGCAAGCGCCATACATGATATCTGCACTCTGGGAGTATCCAAAATAAGGGATGCAAAAAACAGGTGGAAAGCCCTTGATCAATCCATTCAGCGTTATGAAGACAAAATAGAGATTTTGTTCTCACAACACCATTGGCCCAGAATAGGAAAAGAAAATATCAAACGGTTCCTGGCCAGGGAATGCCGCAACTGCAAATACATGCATGACCGGATATTGAACCTGGTTAGCAAAGGGTATTCCCCCGCAGAAATTGAGGAAATAATCAATCCGATTCCGGAAAGCGGCAGAATCAGGAATAGCCCTCCGGAAATCACCGGGCAAAAGGACTATCGTCAAGACGCCGGGACATTAAGGAACGTTATGTCTGCCCATCTAAAAAGAGGAAACATAAGGAATCTGGTAAGAAATATGTGGAAACAGTTCGGTTATCAAACGGAACCCGTATTCCGGAACGATGAACTTCTCGTCAATGCCGGAGAACCGGGAATAGGGCTGCTTAAAAACTCCCGCGAACTTACGTTGACGGACACTTTATATGCCCTGACTCCGGAACTGCTGTTCGACTATTTGGGCGTCAGCCTGAATAGTGAGAAATCCAAAGGGAAAAAACTGGCTTTCAACTGGATTGCCCAAAACGGAAGATCATACGGCTTCTGGATTGAAAACGAAGTGCTGATGTACCGCGAAGGAAAACTGGTCAAACATCCCGACGCAGTCATCACCGGAGACAGGCTCCACTTCGCCCTGGTCGCCATGCGGGCAATGCCCTTAAAGACAGCTCTGGACAAAGGCATGATTAAAATTGAAGGCAATACGGATAAATTCAGGGAATTGCTCGGATGCATGGATAAGTTCCATGGAAATTTCCATGCCATAACACCCTGATTCCATTACCTTTTTACGTACGTTTCAGGTTTTTCATCCGGAAACAGGAGTATTGGCATTTTCTATCAATATCATGAACTGTGCCAGTAAATATTATTCAAACAGTCATGTATTCCGGCGCAAGGGAGCAACTGAAAAAAGGGATGACATTTATCCATGAACAGACATGTTCTCCCCCGCAAACATTCAACGATTTTTCCTTCCCATACAGTAAGAGCTGATATTAAATAGAAAGCATGAAACGATTCTGCCTTCCTGTTTTAGCTCTATTTGTTTGTGCAGCCGCACCTCTTTCCGCCCAGTCCAAAAAAGGAGCCGCCGTCCCGTCCACGGATGACTACAACCAGAGCCAGTTCTGGATAGGCAATTTTCCGGAGGGGCAGTATGTGGTGCATCTCAGCCGGATTGTAGCGGTGGCGCAGCACAGGTATATTCTGGACAATGCCTGCATGGTGTATGAAGTAACGCTGATTACCCTGGGGAATACGCCCACCAAGTTTTATTATCTGGAAACGCTGGGTCAAAATTCCGGTATCAACGCCATCAAGAATGTGACTGACCGTGCGAAGGAGCTTGGGGCCGGCGCCGTCAACCGGGCAACGGGAGGCAGCATTGACCCGGATACAACCGTCGCGAAAGCTTACCCGAATACGAATACCGTGGAATTCCGTGTAGCTACCCTGGAACAGCTCAACAAAATGTATGCTTCCCTTCTCAAGGCATGGCAGGACGGGAAAGGGAGGACATTCAGGCCCTGACGGCTTGAATCAGTAATTAGAGAACAGCGCCGGGCGGTCAGATTTCAATCCGCGGGCTGCAAGTACGGTTTTTACACTCATATCTCATCACTGCTAAATGTATTTCCTCTCCATCATGTGGGCCTTCAAAGGGTCCGCAGAAAAGAGGTGGGTGAGGCCGATCGCCAGGGCGTCGGCGGCATCGGATTCCGGCGTTTCCCGGAGTTCCAAAAGAGCCCGCACCATGAAGGCGACCTGCGTTTTTTGAGCGGCCCCGCGCCCTACGACGGAGAGCTTCACGCTTTTGGGGGAATATTCCATAATACGCAGCCCGGCTTCCGCCGCGGCAATGACCACGGCCGCCTTGGCCGCACCCATCATGATGGCCGTCTGATGAGACTGGACATAGATGATGCGCTCCACCGCCATTTCATCCGGGTTCCATTTGTCAATGAGATTGCCCAAATGCTGCTTGATGGCAAGCAGGCAGCCGGACTGGGACACGCTCCGGGGAATGGATAGCGTTCCATAGTCCAGGGCGCGCGCGCGCCGGTAATCTCCCTCCACCACGGCATAACCCGTGTTGCGGATGGCCGGGTCTATGGCAAGAATGCGCATGGGATGATCTTCATTCCATCAGAGAGAAACATCACGTTTCCCCCCCTCCTTAGCGCCTGCGGCGCTTGGGACCTGCGGATTTGGGCTTGCGGACGGATTTGACGGGCTTGTCTTCCAACAGGGCGGTGTACGTGTAGTTGAACCCGTCCAGTTTTTTGCGTTCAATGGGTTTCCCAATGAAATTTTCCACAGCCGCAGCAAAGTCCAGCTCATCCGCCGTCATGATCGTGAACGCATCCCCGGAAGCTTCCGCGCGGCCGGTACGGCCGATGCGGTGCACATAGTCTTCCGCGTTTTCCGGAACGCGGTAGTTGATGACGTGGGTCACACCGCTGATGTCAATGCCGCGCGCCGCCACATCCGTAGCCACCAGAATATCATATTTTCCGCTCTTGAATCCCTTAAGCGCCTCCATGCGTTCCTTCTGGGGAATGTCGGAGTGCATGACGGCCACCTCCCCGCGGTAGCCATGATGCTTGAGCATGCCGCATACCGCGTCCGCCTCCTTGCGGGTGCGGGTGAAAATCATGACGGAACGGAAGTCCGTCCCCTTGAGCAGGGCCAACAGCAGTTCATCCCGCTGGTCCAGAGCTACCGGATAAAAGGCATGGCTGATGGTGGCGGCCACTTCACGCCGGGCGATGGTAACTTCCGCAGGGTCCGTCAGGCACCATTTGGCAAATCCCGCGATGACCGGAGGCATGGTGGCGGAGAAGAAGAGGGTTTGCCTTCCTTCCCACGGACAAAGGTTGACGATTTTACGGACAATGGGCAGGAACCCCATGTCCAGCATTCGGTCCACTTCATCCAGAACCAGGGCCTTGACTTCTCCGAAGCGCATGGTGCAGCGGTAGAAGTGGTCCACCAGCCGGCCGGGAGTGGCCACAACGATGTCCGCCCCTTTTTTCAGCTCTTCCGTCTGCTTTCCGTACCCCACGCCGCCATACAGCAACGCTACTTTCAACCCGGTGAATTCACCGTATTCGGCAAAGGATTCCGCCACCTGGTCGGCCAGTTCCCTGGTGGGTTCCAGCACCAGTATCTGAGGTTTGCCGATGGGCTGAATCCTTGTCAGCAGCGGGAGGGCGAAAGCAGCGGTTTTCCCCGTCCCCGTCTGGGAGGCCCCAATGAGGTCCCTGCCTTCCAGAATGATGGGAATGGCCTGCTCCTGAATGGGGGTGGGATGTTCATAACCGCATTTCTCCACCGCCTTCAAGACGGGTTCCGATAAACCTAATTCTGAAAATAACATTGATCTTGTATGCTTGCTAAAGAGTAGAACACGATTCCGTACAGCGGCGCGGGAATCGCGGTCAGGAGATGAACGGATTGGTCAGCAGTTCGTTTTTCACGTTGGTATATGGACCGTGGCCCGGGAAAATCATGGTCGTGGCGGGCTGGTTGAGCACTTTCTTTTCAATGCCCTGTTTCAGCAGGCGCAGGTTTCCTCCCGGGAGATCCGTCCGCCCGATGGAGCCGGCAAAAATGACGTCACCTGTGAACATGATTCCTTCATCCGGCAAATCGTAAACAATGCTGTCCGGAGAATGGCCGGGCACCTGGTGGAGATGCCACAACAGGCCGCCCCAATTCGCCGTGTGAATGTCCGGAGTAAGTATTTCATCCACCACAAACGGCTGAACATTGAGGGGAAGCCCCCAGGCGTCGCGGGCCATTTTTTCCAGCGTCAGGCTTTCATTGTAAGGTTGCCCGGCATGAATGCGGCAGTCGAAAATCTGTCGCATGCGGCAGGCATCCTCCACATGGTCAAAATGCTGGTGGGTGATGAGAAGATCCGTGATGATGATATCGGGCTTTTTGGAATAGATCCAGTCCGCGAAGCCGGACGGAGCGTCCACCGCCACGTAAGCGTTATCCCTCGTCTTAAAGAGGTAACCATTACAGGAAGCAACTCCACCCGTATAAACGCGAATCCGATCCATGGGCAGGGATTGTAGTGAGATCGCCCGGAATATCCAGTATAAAGACGGTTCCCTTAAATAGCTTTCTGTCATCTTCCCCTGGAAAAGCCCCTTATATCAGTCTCCAGGGAATGGTGCATCCGGCATCCATCGGCACCACTTTCTGTCCATGCCCTTCATAAGCGTCCGGCACCAGCATTTCACGCCGCTGCAGACGGACCGTCCTGGCAGGCGGATTCAACCCGTACAAAGCGCAGGCATGACCGGAAACAAAGCCCTGCAACCGGTCCAGGGCCCCGTGTTCGTCAAACAGGGCCGCCAGACGAGGAAGAGCGATGGGGGCGGTAAATACGCCGGCGGCGCATCCGCACGCTTCCTTGGCATGGATGGGATGGGGGGCGGAGTCACTGCCGAACATGAGGCGGGGATGCCCGGAAAGGGCAGCCTGCAACAGGGCTTCCCGGTCTTCCGGCCTTTTGGCGATCGGCTTGCAGAACAGATGCGGCCTCAGCATGCCACCGGCCACATCGTCCAAAGTAATGAGAAGATGCTGGAGGGTTACCGTGGCGGCCAGGTTTTCAAATTCGTCCAGCAGCTGCACGGCGGCGGCCGTGGTAATATGTTCCATGCAGATAGTCAGCCGGGGGAAGCGCGTGGCCAAATCACGGTAAACATCCAGGAATTCGGCCTCCCGGTCCATCACGAAGCCGTGGCTTTCGCCATGCACCAGCAAAGGAATATCCATTTCCTGCATGATGGACAGGGTAGCTTCCGCATCTTTCATGGCCTTCACGCCGCCTTCGCTGTTCGTGGTGGCTCCTGCCGGGTACAGCTTGATGCCGAACACCAGTTCCTTGAGCCGGGACAATTCCTTTTCTGAATAGGAGCGGAAAAATGCCGTCATGTACGGCTGGAATACATCGTCTCCGCAAGCGTCCAGCACCCGCTGCCGGTAAGCCTGCACCGCACCCGCATCAGCCACCGGAGGCACCAGGTTGGGCATGATGACCGCCCCGGCAAAAGAGGCGGAACTTAACGGAGCGACCAGCTTCATCATATCGCCGTCCCTCAGGTGAAGATGCATGTCCAACGGGGAGTGCAGTTCCAGAATCATGCCGACATCATGAGGGAAGATTGCGCCCAAATCAAGCACGCTCCCCTGCCCTGCAGGAAAGCAATTCTCCGACGGTAAGGGAAAACGGGCATTTTCCCGCAAACCGGAAGGGATGCGGTACGCTTTGCTGCTGTTGCGACAAGGCAAAATCGCCGGGAAACGAATCGTAAAAGCAAATTCTGTCCCAATGCCTCAGAAAAACGCTGTTCTCCCGGACGGCTTTCTTGAAACAGCAGACGGAATGCAGAAACAGTAAAAGTCCGAATGCAAAAAAGCCGCCCGGAGGCGGCTGTTTTTCCTGAACAAGGTGGCGAAGCGGACGGGGCTCGAACCCGCGACCTCCAGCGTGACAGGCTGGCGCTCTAACCGAACTGAGCTACCGCTCCATAACCTTGGATGCCGTCCCTGCCTTGCGGCGGGGACGTGGAGGCTTATACACGCCTTTATACCCCGGTGACAAGAAAAAAAGACTTTTTTTGCAACTTCTGCAACCGTCGGCGGTTTGTACGGTGAAGAAACCGTAACTTTTCAGTTACCCGATTTATTTCAATACAGCAATAACTTCTCAACTTTATTTGTTTTAGTTTGACAACAATTAACCGGTTTTGACATAACACCCCCATGCTTCAGACTGCCGCGGATATCACAGCCTCCGTTCACAAATTCGAGACGATCCTTCACCAGTTCAAAAGGGATAACCTGAATGAGGTGGACCAGAGCCATTACCAGAAAATCATGGGGCTTTCCGTCCGGCAGATGAACGCCCTGGGTGCCCTGAACCACCTGATGACCAACCGCCAGGAAGGCATTCCCCTGAAAGAGCTTGCCCATTATCTCCGCATGAGCATTCCCTCCACCTCCCTGCTGGTGGACAGCATGGTGAAGAAAGGCCTGTTCGACCGCAAGGAGAATCCCCGCGACAGGCGTTCCCTGTGCATCCGCCTTTCCGAGGAAGGCGAATCCAGGTTCCAGATGCTTTTCAACGGCATGAAGGAAAAACTGGATACCCTGTTCAGCACTCTGTCGCAAGAGGACAAGGAGAATTTCTGCCGTATTGTGGATACCCTTTACAACCACGTTTACAGTAAATAATACCATATGAAAAAACACACGCATCATCGGAAGGCGCCCCTCCGCCTGCTGGCCGGTTCCGGCCTGCTTTTTTCCCTGTTTGTTCCGGGTTATTCCCAGGGAACGCCGGGAGGGGCTGCAGCCAAACCCAGTACCGTACTCGTCCAGAAAGCCGCCGCTATTGACAGCGCGGTGAACAAGAAGTACATCGGCCAGGTGGAAGCCATTGACCGGGTGACTGTGCAACCCCGCGTCTCCGGCAACATCGTAGCCACCCGTTTCCGGGAAGGAAAGGTCGTGAAGAAGGGGGATCTCCTGTTCGAAATTGAGGATACGCGCTACAGGGCGGCTGTGGAGGAAGCGGTAGCCAAAAAGGCCCAGCTTGAAGCCAAACTGCTTTACGCAAAAAATAGTTTTGAACGCTATAACAGACTGCTGGCCTCCAAATCCGTCTCCATGGACACGGTGGAAAACGCCAAGAGCACCATGCATGCCCTGGAAGCGGAAATCCAGTCCGCAAACGCCGCCATTACGGTAGCGAAGGACGATCTTAACTATACCAGGCTCACGGCTCCCATCACGGGCCGCACAGGCCGCGTCACCTTTTCCACGGGCAATTACATCACCCCCACCTCCGGTTCCCTGGTGACCATTACAGGCATCGATGAAGTGTACGTGAAGTTCCCTATCAGCGAACGCGATTTCCTTTCCCTGTTCGGTACCCAGGAAAATATGAAGAAAGACGCCCTTGTGTCCGTCAACCTCGCCAACGGCAAGGCATACGACCAGCCGGGCAGGATTTTCATGACGGACAATACCGTCCAGACGACCACGGACACCTTGAATGTCTGGGCAAAATTCCCCAATCCGGAAGACGTGCTGACGCCCGGCGGCGTAGTCACGGTTAATCTTTCCAAGAAAAACGTGGACCGCTTCCCGGCTGCCAACATTTCCTCCGTGATGCACGATGCCTACAAGAGCTACGTTTACATCGTCAACGACCAGGGCGTCGTGGAACGCCGGGACGTTACGCTGGGCAACACGGTCAATAATGAACAGTGTTTCAGTTCCGGCGTTAAGGAAGGGGAAGTCGTCATCATCGACGGCATGCACAAGGTGCGTCCCGGCGCCAAGGTGAATCCGGTATATTCCGTTCAAAACTGAGCTACCCATGATTGCGGACCTGTTTATCAAACGCCCCAAATTCGCCATCGTCATCGCCATCCTGATGATGCTGGCTGGCGGCATCTGCCTGAACCAGCTCCCCATTGCGGAGTATCCGGAAATCGCGCCCACCAGCATCAACGTGCAGGCCACCTATACGGGTGCCAGCGCCCAGGTGGTGATGGAAACGCTGGCCTCCCCCATTGAGGAAGAACTCAACGGGTTGGAAAACCTGCTCTATTTCTCCTCCAAGTCAGATAACACCGGCGGGTATTCCCTGTCCCTGACGTTCAAGAGCGGCACGAATTCGGACATCAACATGGTGAACGTTCAGAACGCCTTGAAACGGGTGGAATACAAACTTCCCAAGGAGGTGACGGACCAGGGCATCAAGATCAAGAAACGCTCCTCTGACATCCTGGGATTCTTCGCTTTCCGGTCCACCAGCATGAGTTCCCTGGAGCTGAACAACTTCGTCAAGACCAGGGTGAAGGATGAGGTTGCCCGCGTACCGGGAATCTCTGCCGTCAACCTGATGCCGGAAAAGAATTACAGCATGCGCATCTGGCTGGACGCCCTGCGCATGTCCGCCCTGAATATCACGCCGGATGACGTTTCCAACGCCATCAAGGCGCAGAACGTTCAGGCCGCGGCCGGTTCCATCGGCTCGGAAGGGGAAAACAACTTCATCCAATACAAGGTGAACGTCACCGGACGACTGCAGACCGTGGAGGAATTCAGCAAGATTATTGTCCGCACGGGCCAGGATGGCCACGTTACCCGGCTGGACGACATTGCCCGCATTGAGCTGGGCGCGGAAACCTACACGGGCAGCAGCCGCAACAATGGGGAAGACTCCGTGAACATGGCTGTGTACCGCCTGGATGACGCCAATGCCCTGGAAGCCATGAACGGCGTGAAAGACACGCTGGAGAAGCTGGAAAAACGTTTTCCGGAAGGTGTGAGCTACGTCGTGAGCTACGACCCCACGCAATACATTTCCGCCACCATGGCGGAAATCGTGGAAACGCTTGTCATCGCCCTGATTCTGGTGGTGGGCATCACGTACCTGTTCCTGCAGGACTGGCGTGCCACGCTCATTCCGGCGCTCGCCATTCCCGTCTCCCTGATAGGCACCTTCGCCATCCTGCTGCCCTTGGGCTTTTCCATCAATGTGCTGACCATGTTCGGCCTTATTCTGGTAATCGGGTCCCTGGTGGACGACGGCATCATCGTAGTGGAAAATACGATGCGCATTCTGGAGACGGAGGATCTCTCGCCGGAAGAAGCCACCAGGAAGAGCATGCATCAGATTACAGGCGCCATCATCGCCACCACGCTGGTGACGGTCGCCATTTACGTGCCCATCGCCTTCTTCGGCGGCATGGTGGGGAACATTTACATGCAATTCTCCGTAACCATGTGCGTGGCCCTCTGCCTTTCCGCCATCAATTCCCTGACGCTCAGCCCCGCGCTGTGCGTTCTGCTGCTGAAAAGGAAGCAAAAGAAACAGAGCAGGTTCAGCCTCTTCCGCCCCTTCAATGTCTCTCTGGAATGGGCGCGCAAAAGCTATATCAAATGCGCCGGCATCATGGTGCGCCGCGCGTGGCTTACGCTGATTCTGCTGGCCGCTGTCCTGGTCGGCAACTGGAAACTGTTTGAGACCGTACCCAAATCCTTCCTTCCTCCGGAAGACAAGGGCACCGTTTTCTGTGATATCCAGCTGGCCCCTGGCGCCACGCTGGGCCGTACGGAACAGGCCATGCGCAGTGCGGAACAGAAGCTGATGAGCATCCCCGGCGTGCGCCAGGTTTCCTCCACTTCCGGATTCAGCTTCATGGGCGGCAACGGGGAAAACCTGGGCATGTGCATCGCCCAGCTTGACCCCTGGGACAAACGCAAGACGCCGGAGCTTTCCCTGGATTCCATCATGCAGAAAGCTTCCATCCTGTGTGATGAAATTCCGGCGGCCAAGGCCACCGTGTTCAGCCCGCCCGCCATCATGGGGCTGGGCCTGACGGGCGGCGTCTCCTTCATGCTCCAGGCCAGCGGGGAGGAAACTCCCAAGGACCTGGAACGAGTGACCAACGACCTGCTGGACAAAATCAACAAACTGCCGGGAACCATGTACGCCCGCAGCGCGTATGAGGCGAACACCCCCCAGCTTTTCCTGAACATCGACCGTGAAAAGGCGCAGAGCATGCACGTGCCCGTCAGCCGCATCTTCACGACGCTTCAAAGCAAGCTGGCCTCCATGTACATCAATGATTTCAACCTGATCGGCTACACGTTCAAGGTGAAGATGCAGTCCGCGGCAGAGGACCGCACCACCATCAATGACATCATGAACACCTACATTCAGAACGATCAGGGCCAGATGGTGCCTCTCAGCTCCGTAGCCACCCTGTCTTACATGGTGGGGCCGCGGCAAATATCCCGTTTCAACCAGCTCATGTCCGCAGAAGTGACCGCCCAGGCAAAACCCGGCGTCAGCAGCGGCGAGCTGATGAACCAGATTGAGGCTATTCCGCTGCCGGAAAATTACTCCATCACCTGGACGGACATGAGCTATCAGGAACGGCAGAACGATGGGAAAATCGTCCTGCTGATGGGTATGGCCCTGCTCTTCGGCTACCTGTTCCTGGTGGCGCAATATGAAAGCTGGACGGTTCCCATTTCCGTCATTGTCTCCGTCTCCGTCGCCCTGTTGGGCGCTTTGCTCGGCCTGATTATCTGCAACACGCCCCTGAGCATTTACGCTCAGCTCGGCCTGGTGATGCTGGTGGGCCTGGCCGGGAAAAACGCTATTCTGATGGTGGAGTTCTCCAAGATGGAGCGGGAGCGCGGCGTTCCCATCCAGGAAGCCGCCCTGGAAGGAGCCCGGCAGCGCTTCCGCGCCGTGATGATGACGGCCATTTCCTTCATCATCGGGGTATTCCCCATGGTCATCGCCTCCGGAGCGGGCGCGGCAAGCCGCAAAGCCATTGGCATCTCCACCTTCTACGGCATGATTCTCGCTACAGTGGTGGGCATTCTGTTCATTCCGGCCCTGTACGCCATGTTCCAGCGTTACCGCGAATGGGTGAAAGGCCTGTTTGCCAGAAAGGCGGAATAAATGTAAAGGAAAACTGCTCCATGAAGGACGGGGCGGCCAGGGCCGCCCCGTCTTTTTCTTTTTTATGCTTCAGCGCCTCCCGCGGAGTTACGGACAAGAGCGGCTAATTGACCTGCTCGTACAAATACAGGTCAAAATCTTCAAAATGTTCCTTCAGGACGACACGCTCCAGCCGGTTCTCAAATGGAGGAAGAAAAGTATCCGCCGGATATTCCCCCTTTACTTTGGAAACCCACATGCGGGACATGGCCGGCATCATCAGGGAAAAAATCTCCGCCCCCCCGATCACCATGATTTCCGGGTCCATCAATTCCAGACATTCCAACTCCCCTGCGGAATGAACCACCTGAACGCCTTCCGCCGTCCACGCCGGGTCACGGGTCAGCACGATGTTCTGCCTGCCGGGAAGAGGCCTGCCTATGCTCTCATACGTTTTCCGGCCCATCAGCACAGGGTGCCCCGTCGTAATGCGCTTGAACGTCTTGAGGTCGTCCGGCAAATGCCAAGGGAGCGCCCCCCGGTAACCAATGCCGCGGTCGGGAGCCATGGCGACCACTCCTGTATAAGTAACGGGTTGTGACATGATGGATTAAGGGATGAATGTTCTAAACGGAGATGGGAGCCTTGATGTGCGGCAGGGGATCATACCCCACGAGCTCAAAATCCTCATAATGGAATCCGTCAATGGTTTTTACCTCCGGATTGAGCTTCATGACCGGGAGAGGACGGGGCGTGCGGGAGAGTTGTTCCCTCGCCTGGTCCAGATGGTTCCGGTACAGGTGCAAATCCCCGAACGTATGGATGAATTCCCGGGCTTCATACCCGCATACCTGGGCGGTCATAAGCAGCAGCAGCGCATAGGAAGCAATGTTGAAGGGAACCCCCAGAAAAAGATCCGCGCTGCGCTGGTAAAGCTGGAGGGAAAGGCCGTGCTTTTCTTCTCCCGGCTGGGCGGGAATCACGCAAAACTGGAACAGGGAATGGCACGGAGGGAGGGCCATGTCATCCACCAGGGCCACATTCCACGCACTGACGATGTGCCTCCGAGACCATGGATTGTGTTTCAGGCCGTCAACCAGTCTGGCAATCTGGTCAATGGGTTTGCCGTCGTTTCCCGGCCAGCAGCGCCACTGCGCGCCGTACACGGGCCCCAGATCCCCGTTTTCGTCGGCCCATTCATCCCAGATGCTGACGCCATTGTCTTTCAAAAACTTGATATTGGTCTCTCCTTTCAGGAACCAGAGCAGCTCATAAATGATGGAGCGTAAATGAAGCTTCTTGGTGGTAAGGCATGGAAAACCGTCGCGCAAATCATACCTGCTCTGCCGCCCGAACACGCCGATAGTGCCCGTTCCGGTACGGTCCTCCCGCCCCGCTCCATTGCTCAGGACATCCTCCAAAAGTGCCAAATACTGCTTCATTCCCTTAAATTACGCTTTTCTAATCCCTGGACCCGTGATAATACGAGCATGCGTCACCTTAGTATCATCTCCTGCTCCAAAAGCCAGCCTTTTCACTTCTCCCCGCCGTTTTCATCCCCCGCATCTTTTCCGGTTTTCCGTTCCATGATCATTCCTGAAGAGCCATATTTGGGATTTGCCGCCTTTTGCCACATTGCAGGCGCCTTCTGCCTGATTCCGGCCCTGCTCCATACGCGCACGCCTCAGGGAACAATCGCGTGGCTCATTTCCCTGCTGGCATTTCCATATATTGCCGTCCCCTTTTACCTGATCCTGGGACGCCGGAGATTCAGCGGATATGTGGAAACGCGCCGCCGCCAGACGGACCCCGAATCCGCATGGGGGGAACTGACGGATAAAATTACAAACTGCATGGTTCCGTATGCCGTACAGTCATCCGACACGGCGGGAAAAATCATGCACACGCTTTCCAATATCGTGCGGCTGCCCGTCTGCCGCGGCAATTCCTGCCGCCTGCTTATTGACGCGGCCAACGCTTTCCCGCGCATCTACGACGCCATCAAGAACGCAGAGCATTACATCCTGATTGAATTCTTCATCATCAAAAACGACTCCGTGGGGCAGAACCTGAAGGACCTGCTGATTGAACGGGCCAGGGCCGGCATCCGCATTTACATGCTGTATGATGAAATCGGCTCCCACAAGCTCCCCCCCGGTTACATTTCCGCCCTGCGGAAAGCAGGAGTGAACATTGAACCTTTCAACGGGAAGCGCCATTTCCTGAGCAACATCCTGCGGCTGAACTTCCGCAACCACCGGAAACTGGTGGTGGTGGACGGTTCCACCGCCTTCATCGGAGGCATGAATATAGGCAGGGAATACCTGGGCAAGGGAGCTCTGGGCTACTGGCGCGACACGTTTGTTCAGCTTGAAGGCCCCTCCGTCCAGCAAACGCAAATCAGCTTTCTGGAAGACTGGAACTGGGCCATGCTGAAATGCGGCCCCTCCTCCCTTCCCCGCCTCCGCTGGGAAATCACGCCCCAGCCGGAGGATGAAACCCTGCTCATCCTGCCCTCCGGCCCCGCAGACGTCATTCCCGCCTGGAAAACCGCGCTCATCGCCCTGGCGAACAGCGCCACCCGGCGGCTCTGGATATCCACCCCCTACTTCGTCCCGGACGAGGGAGTCATGGCCGCCCTGCAGGCGGCGGCCCTGCGGAACGTGGATGTGCGCATCCTGCGTCCGGAGCGGGCGGACCATATTCTGGTGAAACTGTCCTCCTTTACTTTCCTTCGGGACCTGGACACATACGGCATCCAGCTCTGGGCCTATCAAAAGGGGTTCCTGCATCAGAAAGTAGTTCTGATGGACGATGACATAGCCACCGTGGGAACCGCCAATCTGGACAACCGTTCCCTGGCCCTGAACTTTGAAATCACCGCCGTTATCCATTCCCCCTCCGCCTGCGCGGAGGTAAAAGCCATGCTGGAGCAGGATTTTTCCTCCTCCAAGAGGGAATCCCTGGCGGATTACAACAACAAATCCCTGGGCTTCAAAATGCTCTGCAACCTGGCGCGACTGACGGCCCCCGTCCAGTAGTTCTTCCGGCGAATCCGCTGTTGTATGCTTGACCTGCAAGGGAGGCTGTGAGAAAATCATCCTCCAGAAGCCACCTCTTCAATTTTTAACAACAGTTAACTAAATAATGAATCCTGTTACATTCAATTGCACCGTTCTGCGCGACGGGCATCAATCCCTGGCGGCAACACGCATGAAGACGGCAGACATGCTGCCCATCGCCCCCATTCTGGACTCCATGGGCTTCAGCGCCCTGGAAACCTGGGGCGGCGCCACCATCGACGCCGGGCTGCGCTTCTTGAAAGAATGGCCTTTCGACCGGCTGGACGCCCTGAAAAAAGCGGCCTCCAAGACGCCGCACATGATGCTGCTGCGCGGCCAGAATATCGTGGGCTACACCAACTATGCGGACGACGTGGTGGAAGCCTTTGTCGCCATGAGCGCCAAGCACGGCATGAACATCTTCCGCATTTTCGACTGCGTGAACGACCCGCGCAACATGGAAACCTCCATCCGCGCCGCCAAGAAAGCCGGAGCTCAGGCCCACGGCACCATCTGCTACACGACTTCTCCCGTGCACACCACGCAGACTTTTGTGGACATGGGGCGGGAACTCGCGGATATGGGAGCGGACGCCATCGTCATCAAGGATATGGCCGGCCTCATTCCTCCGTATGTCACCCAGGAACTGGTCAGCGCCCTGAAGAAAGACCTGAACATCCCCGTCTGGATCCACACGCATGACACTGCCGGCCTCGGCGCCTCCACCTACCTCAGCGCCATTGATGCCGGAGTGGACGCGTGCGATGTCTCCATCTCCCCCTTCGCCAACGGCACGGGCCAGCCGGACTGCCTGCGCATGCTTGCCCTGCTGAACGGCAATCCCCGCAAGCCGGATTACGACGCGGACAAGCTCATTGAAGTTTCCGAAATGCTCAAACCCGTCTATGAAGGTCTGGGCAAATTCGCCTCCCACCGCAACGAAGTGGTGGACTCCGACACGCTCCGCTACCAGGTCCCCGGCGGCATGCTTTCCAACTTCCGCACCCAGCTCAAGGAACAGGGCATGGAAGACAAATTTGAGGAAGTATTCGCGGAAATCCCGGTAGTCCGCAAGGCCTTGGGCTGGATTCCGCTGGTGACCCCCACCTCCCAAATCGTAGGCGTGCAGGCGATGCTGAACGTCAAGTTCGGCCGTTGGAAGAACATCACCCCCCAGGCGGCGGACATTGCCCTGGGCTACTACGGCCGCACCTCGGCTCCCGTGGACCCGGAAGTGCAGAAACTCTGCGCGGAAAAGATGGGCAAGGACCCGATCACCTGCCGTCCGGCGGACCTGATCAAGCCCGGCATGGAAGACCTGCGCAAGAAGCTTGCGGAAAAGGGGCTCCCCACGGACGACGAACACTGCGTCATCTACGCCATGTTCCCGCAGCAGGTGGAAGACTTCTACAAAAAGCCGGAACCTAAGGAAGAAGCCCCCGTACAGGTAAACACCGCTCCTGCCGCAGCGCCTGCGTCTGCCGCGCCGTCCATGACCGTCATTGACAACGGAATCACCGCCCGGGTAAGCGGCCCTTCCGGTTCCCGTGACCTGACCATCATCATCAACGGCCAGTCCCACTCCGTGAAAGTGGAACGCATCGGCTAAAATCTCCGAAGCATCTGCTCAAACCGTTTGCGGGCGGTTCCCTTTATGGAGGGAACCGCCCGCTTTGCATGAACGTCCCTGCTTCTTATTCAACCTCTCTGTTTTCCCGAGAAGGAGGGCTTACGCCGCCAGCCAGAAGGCACGGGCATCCTGCCTTCTGATTTCATCCATATTCAGATATCTGGTTTTCAATAAATGGGCGTTTTGGTGCCCCATCTCCCATTGCAATCCGGCATAATCCCGGAATTCCAGCGCGTGGTAACTGGCAAACGTGTGCCTTAATACATCCTGCACCCATGGCCGGCAGTTATTCCAGCCGGCGCGGGTACGCACCAGCCGCCACTTGCGTTCCCATCCTGCCGGGCACAATGGTTCTTCCCCGGAATGATGCCGGAAAGCCCGCAAATACCGCAACGCTGCCGGCCGAAGGGGCACCCGCCGCGCCCCTCCCGTCTTGGAATGCCGTGCCGGAATGAGCGCCGCTTTTTCTTCCAGCCTGATATGCCGGAATTGGAGCCTTCTGACCTCCTGCGGACGCACTCCGGCATACAGCATCAGCACAGCTGCCGGCAGACACTCGCCACCGCACACCTCCTGTGCTGCCGTCATCAGCCTCCGGCACTCCTCCGGCGTCAGCACAGGCACCCTTCTTTCCTTCACATGCGGACACGGCGTCTCCGCTGCCGGGTTCTTCCCCGCCCATCCCCTGCGGCAGGCAAAAGCACATATTCCGTGTAGGATGATGCGCGCCTTGCGCCGTCCGCTGGCCGTCGGGAATATATTCAGGATGCGCTGGCAATCTTCCCGCCTCAGGCTCCGCATCATCTTATGTCTCAGGTCCGGCCACGCCTTCACCATCCGCGCCGTAACGTACCGGATTTCTTCCAGCGTGCGTCTCCGCCGATGCGCCCGGGCTTTCAGGGACTCCGCCACGCAAACGGAAAAACTGACCGTCTTTTTCATCGCTTTCCATTCCTTAATCCCCAGCTCCACGCATTGCAGCCGCCCGGACATCCCGGTTGAAACACCCCGGAGCAACCGCGCCATGACCATTATTTCCGCAGCCTGCACGCGTTTTTTACGCATCCAGCAAATGAGCAGGGCTTCTTCTTCCGTCAATTCCTGTTGAGTCATGAAGAAAAGATAGGAAAACGGATAGGCTATCCGCATCAAGTATAAAACGGTCAGAGCAATAAAAAAAGATAAGGAAACAAAAACGTAACGGCAATACTCATTCATTGACTAAGTACACAAATACTTGCGTCGTTGCTCTTTCTCCAAAGAAAATCAATCTATACAAATCTTGCGGATAGCCTATCCGTGCGAAAAGAGAGGCGTCATGTCGCCCAATCCTCAAACTCCTTCTCAGATTAAATCCCGTAAACGGGTAATGGATCACGGAGAAGTATTCACCCCTGACTGGCTGGTGAATGACATGCTCAACCTGGTGGCGCATGAAGCGGAACGCATTGACAGCCGCTTTCTGGAACCGGCCTGCGGAGAAGGAGCCTTTCTGGCCCCTATCCTGTTGAGGAAGCTGGAATCCGTCCGCCGGCAATACGGCAATTCCCCGGCGGATTATGAATTCCGCGCCGTGCTGGCTCTCATGTCTATCTACGGTGTGGAACTGCTGGCGGATAACGTCCGCGCCTGCCGGGAACACCTGCTGATCCTGTGGCTGGCGGAATATGAACAACGTTTAAAATGTCCGCCCTCCGCGGAATGCCAGAAAACCGTCCGTTTTGTTCTGGAACGCAATATTCTTAACGGCAACGCCCTGAGCATGAATCAGGTGGATGACGCCGCACAGGATACGCAAGACCCCATCATCTTTTCTGAATGGTCCGCCGTGGGCGGCACCCTCATCAAACGCCGGGACTTCCGGCAAGATGAACTCCTGCGTGATCAAAGCGCCCGGACTTCCCTGGAACAGGCAAAAGGGGAACTTCCTCTGGAATACGTACCCAAATACCCGGTACGAGAGTTCCCTCCCATGGATTACCGCAAACTGCCGGAAGCAGAATCATGAGCAACGGCATCCATAACCCTGACGTGTTGAGCTGCCTGGCCAATCTTTCCAGTGATGAGGTGTTCACGCCTCCGGAAATTGCCAATGCCATGCTGGATCTGCTGCCGCAGGAGCTTTTTTCCGACCCCTCCGCCACCTTCCTGGACCCCTGCTGCAAGAGCGGCGTTTTTCTGAGGGAAATTGCCAAACGGCTCAACAAGGGGCTGGAAGCTCACATCCCAAACCGGGAGGAGCGCCTGGAACACATTTTCAGAAATCAGCTCTTCGGCATCGCCATTACGGAGCTGACGTCCCTCCTCGCCCGCCGCGGAGTGTACTGCTCCAAATACCCTAATGGGCCTTATTCCGTCGTTCGTTTTGACAATGCCGACGGCAACATCCGCTACAAACACATCACACACTCCTGGAGGGGCGGCAAATGCGTCTTTTGCGGCGCCTCCCAAGCCGCCTATGGAGAACAGGCACGACAAGAGGGTCTGGAGAGCCATGCTTACGAATTCATCCACATCAACAATCCGAATAACCTGTTTCCTATGAACTTTGATGTCATCATCGGCAATCCTCCCTACCAACTTGACGATGGAGGGAATGGAGCAAGTGCCAAACCATTATATCATTTATTTGTTGAACAGGCGATGAAACTTAAACCGAAATATTTGTCTATGGTCATCCCTGCAAGATGGTATGCTGGAGGAAAGGGCTTAGATGACTTCCGAGCAACTATGCTCGGTCAAAAACATATAAGAAAACTTGTAGATGTTGCCAACAGTGCTGACTGCTTCCCTGGTGTAAATATTGCAGGAGGAATCTGCTATTTTCTTTGGGATAACACTTATTCGGGAGACTGTGCCGTTGTTAACATAAAGGAGGGAGAATACACTTCAGAGAATATTCGCGCCTTGGATGAGTTTGATTACTTTGTTCGCAGCAACCTTGCATTAACGATTATTAGAAAGGTTCTAGCAAGTAAAGGTAAACTTATGAACAAAGTCGTGTACTCTCGTAATTATTTCAATCTGCCAACTACTGTTTGCGGTCCCAAGGAATTCGGGGTTAATACTATCAAAATTTTCACCTCCAAAGGGTTCATCTATCTGCACAAAAGTACTGTGACAGATAAGGAAGGCATACTTGATAAATATAAAGTCATTATCACCTATGCTATGTCTGGTGGTAATAAGCCTACATCCGAAGGAAATTATCAAATATTATCTTCATTACGCATTCTCAATCCAAAAGAAGCCTGTACTGAAACATACCTCATCTTGGATGCGTTTGACAAAAAGCAGGAAGCAGAAAACCTTGTTTCTTTCATATCCAGTAAATTTGCTCGTTTCCTGCTGTTACAGGCTCTTTCGTCCATTCATATAACAAAAAATAAATTCTGTTTTGTCCCTTATGTCGGTTTTGAAAAACCTTGGACAGATGAAATGCTATATTCGAAGTATTCTTTAAAAACCGAAGAAATAGACTATATTGAGAAATTGATTAAACCTATGGAGATTGGAGGGTAACTCAAGTGGCAATTGAGTTTTTTACACAAAGAACTATGGAAAACAGTGCTCGTTTCTTTGAACAAAAAACGAGCGCACAACCAATGATTTATGCCTATGAGGACGCCAGCTACCCCGGTTGTCTGAAAGTGGGGTACACAGCGGTGGATGTGGAAAAACGCGTAGCGCAACAGTACCCTACCTTGAGGCCGGAAGGGAAGAAACCCTACCGGGTTATCTTCGCGGAACCGGCGCTGCATGAAGACGGGAGCAGCTTTACGGACCATGCCATACACCGGATGCTGGAGAAAAAAGGCATGGAGCGAGTGGGCGGAGAATGGTTCCGCTGTACGGAGAAAGAAATCAGGGCGGCATGGCTGGCGGTACGCACCCGAACGGCCAACATGGAAAACCGTACCAGGGATTTTGCCATGCGTCCGGAACAGAAGGAAGCCGTGAAGCGGACGCTGAACTACTTTAAGGCAGAACGCGCGGATGGACGGACGCCGCGTTTTCTGTGGAATGCCAAAATGCGCTTTGGCAAAACCTTTGCCGCTTACCAGCTGGCCCGGAGGCTGAATGCTCGCCGGGTACTCATCCTGACCTTCAAGCCGGCGGTACAAACCGCGTGGAAGGAAGACCTGGAAACACATCTGGACTTTGAAGGCTGGCAATTCATCTGCCGGGAACAAGGTCCGGAGGCCCTGCCCATTGACGCACAATACCGGCAGGCGGACGCCGGGCGGCCTATTGTGTGCTTCGGTTCTTTTCAGGACTTTTTGGGGGTAAATAAAGAAACGGGCGGCATCAAGCCCCAGCATGAATGGGTGCGGGAAATCAACTGGGATCTGGTCATCTTTGACGAATACCACTTTGGAGCGTGGAAGGAAAACGCCAAAGCCCTGTTCCTGATGGAGGATGAGGAAGAAGAATACAACACCGCGCTCCCGGAAACCAACAGCGGCAATGTCTGCGATGAACAGGATCTGCCCATCACGGCGGACCACTACCTGTACCTCTCCGGAACGCCGTTCCGCGCTTTGAACTCCGGAGAATTTATTGAAGAACAAATCTACAGCTGGACATATTCCGATGAACAACGCGCCAAGGCAGCCTGGCAGGGAGAAAATAACCCGTATGCCGCCCTGCCGCGCATGGTGCTGCTCACCTACCGCATGCCGGAAGACATCCGGCAAATCGCTCTGGGGGGAGAGTTCAATGAATTTGACTTGAACATCTTCTTCCAGGCGAAAGGGAAAGGGAGTGAAGCCCGCTTTACCCATGAAGAGTACGTCCAGAAATGGCTGGATCTGATCCGCGGCTCCCATCATGCCACGGCGACGGATGAGCTGAAGCTGGGCGGAAAAAAGCCCCCCATGCCTTATTCAGATATCCGGCTGATGAGCTTGCTCAACCATACCCTGTGGTTCCTGCCGGATGTGGCATCCTGCCACGCCATGAACAACCTGCTGCAACAACGCCAGAATATCTTTTACCATGACTATCAAGTCATCGTCTGCGCCGGACCGGAAGCCGGCACGGGGGCGAACGCCCTGCCGCCCGTGTTGAAGGCCATGGGCGGCAATCCGCTGGAAAGCAAAACCATTACGCTCTCTTGCGGCAAACTGACCACGGGCATCACCGTCAAGCCCTGGTCCGGAATCTTCATGCTGCGCAACCTCTCCAGCCCGGAAACCTACTTCCAGGCAGCCTTCCGGGTGCAAAGCCCGTGGACGGTGGACAGTGATCAGCCGGGGAAAAAAGAAATCGTCAAACCCAATTGCTACGTCTTTGATTTTGCGCTGGACCGCGCCCTTAAACAAATAGCTGACTACAGCTGCCGCCTGAACGCCAACCCGGGCAATCCGGAAACCAAGGTGAAGGAGTTCATCAGCTTCCTTCCCGTGCTGGCCTACGACGGCAGCGCCATGAAACAGGTGGAAGCCTCTGAAATACTGGATATGGCCATGGCGGGAACCAGCGCCACCCTGCTGGCCAGACGCTGGGAAAGCGCCCTGCTGGTCAATGTGGATAACGTCACCCTGCAACGCCTGCTTGCCAGCCGGGAAGCCATGGATGCCCTGATGAGCATTGAAGGCTTCCGCAACCTGAACAGTGATCTTGAGACCATTATCAACAAATCAGATGCCGTCAAAGGAATGCGCAAAGAAAAAGACGATCTGACCCCTAAGGAAAAAAAAGACCTCTCACAGGAAGAAAAGGAAATCAAATCCCTGCGCAGGCAGATACAGCAGAAACTGATCAAATTTGCCGCCAGAATCCCCATCTTCATGTACCTGTCAGACTTCCGGGAATACTGTCTGAAGGATGTGATTACCCAACTGGAGCCGCATCTGTTCCGGAAAGTAACCGGGCTTACGGAAAAAGATTTTGAACTGCTCGTCAGCCTGAACGTCTTTAATGAGGCCCTGATGAATGATGCCGTGTACAAGTTCAAACGGTATGAAGATGCCAGTCTTGTTTATACGGGTATCAATCGCCACGCGGAGGAAAACGTGGGGCTGTACGCTACCGTCCTGAACCGGAAAGACTACGAAATGATGGCTGGTGCCCAGCAGGATTCCATGGCTGGCTCTATAGAGGAAAAAGCCCTTCCCACCCCAACGATAGACAACAGTGTTGCCTGCCGTCTGGAAGAAGAAGGCGGAGCCCCCCCACCCGCTCCGAATGCGCGCATTCATAAAGGGATGCTCCTTACCCACCGGGAATACGGCCCGGGCATTGTAATAAAGGTGGACGAAGCTGTCGGCCGAATGACCGTAAAATTTGGCAAAGAAAAAAAGCTCTTCCCCTACCCGCGAATTCTGGAACAAGGAAAACTCATCCCTGCTGAGAAGGCAATCCCGAAAAAGGAGGGGGATTAACCTCTCCATAAAAACGGGAGGTGAGCCCATTACGGTTCATGGCGCCGCATCATCTTAAACTCCCGTTTAACGGTACGGACAACGCGCCAGAGCAGCAGAACCGCCGCTACTGCCAGGCCGATGATGAATCCCGTCCAGATGCCCCGCGCTCCCATGGCCGGGACAATCCAGTCCGTACGGGCAAGGATGTAGCACGCCGGAAATCCTACCATCCAATAAGAGAAAAACGTAATGAAGGTAATGGACGCCGTATCCCGGAATCCTCTCAGAACCCCGACGGAAAGCACCTGCAAACAGTCCGGAAGCTGGTAGGCCGCCGCCAGAACCAGCAGGACGGAAGCCGTGCTGACAATCAGCTCCGAGTCATTGTACAGGTGCACGATCTGCTCGCGGAACAGGGTGATGCCTCCAAAGGTGCACAGACAGATGGTGAGCACCAGCACATAGGAAGACAGAATGGCGGATCTGGTGCCTGCCAGGTCATTCCTGCCGTGATGGTACGCCACGCGGATGGAAGCCGCCAGCCCTACGGAAAGCGGGAGCATGAACACCAGGCCGCCCACGTTCCCGGCAATCTGGTGGCTAGCCACCTGCGTCTCTCCCAGCGGAGCCAGCACCAGAGCCGCCGCGCAGAAGAGCATCACCTCGCACAGCTGGGAAACGCCTATAGGCACGCCCAGCCGCACCAGGTGCGTGATGACGGAAGGCGTAGGCCGCCGCCAGGAAATGATGTGCCTGCGGTACGGCCTGTGCTTGGGATTGAAGTAAACCAGCAGGAACATCAGCAGGAATTCAATGTAGAAAATGACTGCCGTGGCCGCGCCGCACCCCGCTCCGCCCATGCGGGGAAAACCGTACATGCCGAAGACGAACATGTAGTTCAGGGGAATGTTGAGCAACAGGCCGCACAATCCCACGTACATGGCGGGACGTGTCATGTTGGAGCCTTCGTTCAGGCTCTTCAGGGCCACGAAGCCCAGGTTGGCGGGAAGGCCCCACATAATGGCGAACATGTAGGCGGAGGCCATCTGGCACATGGCGGCGTCATCGGAAATCCAGCCGAACACATTTCTCAGCACATAAATGACCGGCATGGAAACCAGACTGAGCATGAACGCCAGCCACAGGCCGTGGTTGGTCATGTAGCCCACGCGGCTTTCATGGCTTTTCCCCCGCATGTTGGCAATTACGGGGCCGATGATCATCAACACGCCGCAGGCGAAGAGAGCCACGGGCAGGTACACGGAAGACCCCAGGGCCACAGCGGCCATGTCCGTCACGCCGGCGCGCCCGGCCACAATAGCGTCCACCGCCCCCATGCCCACAATGGAGAGGTTGACCACCAGCACCGGAAGGGCCAGCGGTATCAACTTTTTCATTTCCTTCAAATTCCACGTCTTATTCATTTTTTTATTCCCTTCCATGCATCCTCACTCAAAAAGCCGGAACATGCCGGCAAACAAGCCGGACCAGAGCGGCAGGCTCCAATCCGGCTTTAAAGTTAAAGGTTGCCAACCGTACCGGGCCTCCCGCCCCGTCCGGGCATTCAGCGGTCAAGCACCACACGGGCGCATTGTTCAGCCACCTGGCGGAACGCGGCGGAAACCGGATTCTGCCCGGGCTCTTCCAGGGCCACGGGGCGGCCTTCGTCCCCGCCGGAGCGGGTGGAAATATCCAGCGGAATCTTGCCGAGCAGGGGCACTCCCAGCCTGGCCGCTTCCCGTTCGCCGCCTCCTTCGCCAAAGATATGGTAAATCTTGCCGTCAGAGGGACACTGGAAATAACTCATGTTTTCAATTATGCCCAGAATGGGGGTTTCCACCCGTTCAAAGAGGCCGATCGCCTTGCGGGCGTCAATCAGCGCCACTTCCTGCGGGGTGGTCACCACCACCACGCCGTCCAGTTCGGCCGTTTGGACAATAGTCAGCTGAATGTCTCCGGTGCCGGGAGGCAGGTCCAGAATCAGAAAATCCACATCCCCCCATGCCACGTTGCGCAGGAACTGCTGGACGTAGCGTGTCGCCAGGGGACCGCGCACCGCTACAGGATCGGATTCATTAATCAGCAGCCCCATGGAAAGAAGTTTCACGCCATGGGCCGTTACCGGGATAAATTCGTCATTCTCATTGGCTCCGGGGCGTTCCTTGGTGCCGAACATCAGGGACATGGAAGGGCCGTAAATATCCAGGTCCACCAGACCGACGGAATACCCCAGCTTGCTCAGGGCCACCGCCAGGTTCGCGGAAACGGTGGATTTGCCCACGCCGCCCTTGCCGGAAGCCACGGCAATGACATGCTTGGCTCCGGGAACGGAGGATTTCCAGGTAGAGGGGTCGTCATTGATTCCCTTCCTGGCTTCCGGAGCCTTATGCTCGATATTGACGTCACAATGCTTCACGCCGGGCAAATGTTTCATCACGCCGTGAACGCCTTCAAAAATGTAACGGGGAATATCCGCATTCTTGCTCTCAATCACCAAATCAATCGTGACGTTGTTTTCAGCGTCAATGTCAATCTTTTTCACCAGCCCGAAAGATACGATATCGCGGCTGAACCCCGGAAATTTTACCGTGGTCAGCGCAGCCCGTATCAATTCCGGAGTCAATTCCTGTTGTGTCGTCATATATCTGAAATATTCATGGTTGCATCAACATTCCGGCCCCATGCCTCCGGCATGCAGAATGCTCCGGAATATGAAAAAAGGGGACGGCAAAACCGGGAAGTAAAAATACTCCCTTTTTTATTTTTGACAACGCCTAATTCAGACAAAACGGCTTTTTGCCCGCCGGATTTGCAATACCCCGGATACTAAGAAATGGCGGGACGGCCGCAGCCCCGCTATTGGTGAAATAAAAAACAGGAGGGAGGGGGAAAATTTATTCCCCCTGCTGCTTCAGTGTCTCCCGGATATCCTGGAGAGCGGCGATGAAATCATCCAAAATTTCCGCGGGCACCATAATCCGGTCCCGGTTGGAGCTCACCTTTTCCGTAATACGCACCACTTTGCCGCGCGCATTCTGTTTGAGATCAAGAAAGAACGTCTTGCGTTCCGCAATGATTTTTTCTGTACAAATAATATCGTCCTCCACGGCTGTAATCTACCTCTGGTTAAATGAGGATTTCAGGATAAAGCTTCCCCGCTGGCGGGTCAATGTTTTATTTACCCCGGCAGATGCGGCCGGGAAGCAAAAACCGGAAAAATAACGGTATTTTTCCGGCGGGGCATCCATTCGCCGGGCAAACCGGCAGCAATCCGGCGTCCCGGCGTTAACTGCGGCAACGTGATTGACCAACATGAATGGAGAACAGGAAAGAACACCGTCGCCCGGGCCTGTTCACGAAGCTCATTGATCTTCTTCCTGTTCATTTTGAGCCATTCAACCGGCAGGAGGAACTTTTTCCGCCCTTCGGCTTCCGGCCCGCCCCACGCAAGGGAACGGGAAGAAAATGGAAAAGCCATGAGGACCGCCCACGTCCCCCGGAAAGGAGCGCCGCCCATCAGCATTCCGCACGCCATCTGGCCTGCTCCGTCTTGTAGAGCTTGTACGTGACGGCGTCCGCCAGGGCTTCCAGGCTGGCCTCAATAATGTTGTAGGAAACGCCCACGGTGGTCCAGGTGGCGACGCCGTCCGAGGACTCAATAAGCACGCGGACATTGGAGCCGGTGCCGTTTTCATCCTCCGCCTCCGGAATGTTCGTCCGGGTGGGGGAAAGCACGCGTACCTTGTAGTCGATGAGGTGCATCTGCTCCAATTCCGGATACCAGCGCGTCAGGGCGCGGCGCAGAGCCCTGTCCAGCGCATGCACGGGGCCAAAGCCCCCGGCGGCGGTGTGCTCCACATTGCCGTGGACATCCAGCTTGAGGGAGGCTTCCACCATCATGTCCGGGTCCATTTCATGGCGTGAGGTCAGCACCACAGTGCGCAGGATGGTGAAATACGGTTTCAAGGCATTGTCCGGCATGTGCCGCAGGAAGAGCAGCTCCGCGCTGGCCGGGGCGGCCACGTAATCATACCCCAGAGCGGCATTTTTCTTCACGGCAGAGGAAAGCACGTCCAGAAGGGGGTCTCCCTTTTCCAGTTCAAAACCCAGGGTGCGGGACAGGGAAAGGATGTTGCTCCTGCCGCCCTGCTCCGTCATCAGCACGCGCTGGGCGTTCCCCACCAGGGAGGGGTCGATGTGCTCGTACAAAGCGGCTTCCTTCATGATCGCGCTGACATGCACTCCGCCCTTGTGGGCGAAAGCGGCGTTCCCCACGAAGGGCTGCCGCCGGAAAGGCGCCAGATTGGATACTTCCGAGACAAAGGCGGCAGTGGATTTGAGCCGCGTCAGGGAGGCGCCGCTGAGGCAGGAAAAGCCTTTCATCTTCACCTGGAGGTTGGGGATGACGGAACAAAGATTGGCATTTCCGCAACGCTCCCCGATGCCGTTTACGGTCCCCTGCACCTGGATGGCTCCGCTGTTTACCGCGGCCAGGCTGTTGGCGACGGCCAGTTCACAGTCATTGTGGGCGTGGATGCCCAGAAGGGCATGCGGCAGGCGTTCCCTGACCGTCCTGATAATGGAGCTGATTTCCTCCGGCATGGTGCCTCCGTTGGTATCGCACAGCACCAGGCAGTCCGCTCCATGTTCCCAGGCTGTCCGGAGCACAGCCAGGGCGTATTCCTGATCCCGCTTGAAGCCGTCAAAAAAGTGTTCTGCGTCAAAAAAGGCTTCTTCCATATTTTTCTTAAGGAAGGAAATGGAATTGCCGATGATTTCCAGATTGCGTTCCCGGGAAATGCCCAGGGCCACTTCCACATGGCGGGGGCAGGATTTCCCAAAAACCGCGGCCACCCGCGCACCGCTGGATATCAGGGCGGTCAGCGTGGGGTCCGTCTCCGGAGTATGGGAAGGATGGTGCGTGCTTCCAAAGGCGGCCAGCTTTGCATTCCTTAGCCCGACACCTCTCATGGCGTTGAAAAATTCCGTTTCCACCGGATTGGCGCCGGGCCAGCCGCCCTCAATGTAATCCATGCCCAGATAATCCAGCTGGCGGGCGATGCGGACCTTGTCCGTCGCGCTCAAATTGACGTCTTCACTCTGCGCGCCGTCCCGCAACGTAGTATCATAGAGAAAGATTTTGGTGGACATCCCCTTGATTCATACATGCAAACGGGAAGCCGTTCAAGACCGGGCCCCGGCTTTTCCCCTGATGCAGACACGAAAAGCGCAAGGCTTGAAGGAGAAACCGGCTTCCGGTAGGATGGCCGCCATGAGTTTACTCAGGCAGTCTCTTCATCTCTTTTTCCTCTTCCTCTCCGTGGCCCTTCCCTCCCCGGCGGCCACTTCCGCCCACCCTTTCCTGGACAGGGAGCGTCCCATCCGCTGGAGTCGGCTGACCCAGGACAAGCTGGAACCGGATATTCAGGAAGCCATGCGCCTCACCCGGACAGCCATAGAGGAAATCAGCCGCCTCCGTCCGGAAGAAATGATGTATGAAAATACGTTCGGAGCGCTGGAGAAAAGCAATGACCTCCTTACGGAAGGCATGTGCAAGGCTTATGTCCTGAAAAGCCTGTGCGACAGCGGGGAACTTCGCAAGGCCATGGATTCGGTCGCTCCCCGCGTGTCCGCCTTCCTTTCCTCCGTCACGAAAGACCAGGCCCTGTGGAAAGTCCTGAAAACCGCGGAGGAACGCCTGCGGCAAACTCACCTGAGCCCCGAACAGGAACGGTACATGGAGCTAAGCATGCAGAGCTTCCGGGATAACGGCGCTGATCTGCCGCCGGACAAGCGCGCACGGCTTGAGTCCATTGACAGGGAACTGACGCTCGCCTCCCAGCGTTTCAACAATTTGTATATGGATGCCAGGAAATCCTGGACCTGGACGGTGCGGAACGCCGCCCTTCTGGAAGGGATAGACGGAAGCGCCCTGCAGCAGGCGCGTGAAGAATTTCTGAAGCGCCATCCCGGCCAGTCCGGTCCGGGCTGGACGTTCACGCTTGATTCCGCGGCTTCCGCCCGGGTCATGGAAAAAGCCCGGAGGGAAGAATGCCGGAAAGATTTATGGGAACACCGCCAGTCTCTGGCTACGGGAGCATGCGACACGGAACCCGTCATCAGGGAAATCCTCTCCCTGCGCCGTGAAAAGGCGCATTTGTGCGGATATAAGGAATACCCGGATTACGCCCTGCGCGAGAGCATGGCGGAAAACGGGGAAAACGCCATAAAGTTCGTCAATGAGCTGCTGGACAAGATCAAGGCCCCCTTTTTCCGTGAAATGGAAACGCTCCGCAGCCTGAAGGCCCGCCTTACGGGGCAGGAAAACGCCCGCCTGAATCCCTGGGACGTGGCATATTACGCCAATCTCCGGGCAGAAGAACATTTCCGGCTGGACCAGGAGGAGCTGCGCCGCCACTTTCCCCTTCCCCGCGTGCTGGACGGCCTGTTTTCCCTGGCGGAGCGGCTGTACGGCATCCGCGTGAAGGAAGTTCCGGCGCGGCAGTCCCTCTCCGGCATCCCGGCAGGCGAATCCGCCGGAACCGTGGAAGTATGGCATCCGGACGTACGCTTTTTCACGATTGACGACGGCAACGGCAAACAACTGGGTTCCTTTTACCTGGATCTTTTCTCCCGTAGCAATAAACGGGCCGGAGCGTGGATGAACACCCTGGATACGGGCAGCCCGTCCACGCCGGAAACCCCGGGCAAGCCGCGCCTGGGCATGGTCTGCCTCAATATCCATCCCCCCGCGGCAGGAGACACGGTGACACTGTCCCACCGGGAAGTCAGGACTTTATTCCATGAGTTCGGCCACTTGCTGCACCTGATGTTTACCAGGGTTTCCATTCCTTCCCTGGCGGGGACCAGCGTGCCGCGGGATTTTGTGGAAGTCCCCTCCCAATTCATGGAAAACTGGTGCTGGCGGCCGGACGTGCTGAAAAGCTTTGCGCGCCATGAACGAACGGGACTCCCCATTCCGGAGGAAATGCTGAACGCTCTGGACGCCTCCCGCGGCAATACGCCTGCCCTCGCGCTGGCCGGGCAGCTCCTGTACGCAAAGATGGATCTGGCCGTGCATTCGGAACCGGAACGCTTCTCTGCCGGCTCTCTCGATGATGTGGATTCCGCCGTAGCGGGAGATATGGATTATTTCAAAGATTTCAAAAGAGCCGGCAAGCTGCGCACGGCGCGTCACTTGTTTTCCTCTCCTGCGGGCTATGCCTCCTTTTATTTCTCCTACCAATGGGCGGAAGTTCTGGACAAAGATATTTTTGAAGCCTTTGAACAGGCCGGAGGCCCGGACAGGGAAACAGCAGGAAAATTCCGGAAAACCATTCTGGAAAAAGGCTATGCGGTCCCGCCCATGCGGCAGTTCATGGATTTCATGGGAAGAAAGCCGCGCATGGACGCCATGCTCCGCAAAAGGCGGTTGGCATCCTGAAATAAAGGATTCCCAAACCGCAGCAGTCTCTTCCGCGCGGTACAGGCGCAAGTCACATATTATACATTTGTTTAATTAAATTATCCCTTCATTATGCAAATGTTACAGATATTTTGCAGAATTCAGAACACATCTTTGCGTTGACTTTGCAAGAAAAAGAAGAGAAAATTCTTCCGCTTTGCCGCATCTTCCGGCACCAGCCGCAACCAACCGCATTCATTTATGTATAATAAGCCTTTGACGTTTGCCGCAACAACCCTGCTCCTTTGCTCCCCGGTGATGATATTAACTTCCTGCGAAGGGGAAAAGGATTCCGCAGCCCAGGCGCCGGCGCTCGTTCCCGAAGTGCAGGTGACCAAACTGGTCACGAAGGATGTTCCCATCAGGCAGGAATGGGTGGGCACCCTGCGCGGCACGGAAGATGCCGAAATCCGCTCCCAGGTGACGGGATACCTTCTTTCCAAGGATTACCGGGACGGCGCTTATGTCAAGAAGGGCCAGGTGCTTTTCCAGATTGATCCCCGCCCGTTCCAGGCAACGCTGGACCAGGCCCAGGGGAGATTGGAACAATATGAAGCCACGCTGAAAAAATACAAGCTGGACGTGGAACGCTACACCCCGCTGGTGAAAACCGGCTCCGTCAGCCGCAAGCAGCTGGACGACGCCCTGCAGCAGGTCCAGGAAACGGAAGCCGCCATCGCCACGGCAAAGGCCCAGGTGGATGAAGCAAAAATTAATCTTAAATTCACCACCATTACAGCCCCCATTTCCGGCCTGGCCGGCCTGGCAACCCCTTCCATCGGCAACCTGCTGACGCCCTCCAGCCCCACGCCGCTGACCACCATTTCCTCCATTGACCCCATTCGGGTGGATTTCTCCGTAAGCGAACGGGACTTCCTGAACTCCATGGACAATAATCTGACCAGGCAGAAGCACCTCAAATTTGACGTGATTCTTGCCAACGGCACGGAATATCCCATGCAGGGCGAACCCGTGGCCATTGACAGGAATGTGGATGCCCAGACCGGTACCATCAACATCGTCGGGCACATTCCCAATCCGAACCTGACGCTGCGGCCCGGCATGTTCGTCCGCGTCCGCGCCACGGTGAAAACGCTGGAAAACGCCGCGCTGGTGCCTCCGCGCGCCATTCTGTCCGCCCAGAGCGCCAAATTCATCATTTACCTGGATGACAAGAACATTCCCCACATGCAGGTCGTCAACCTCGGCCCCGTTGTTGACGGCATGCAGGTAATTAACATCATTCCCATGCCGCACTCCACCTTCACGAAGGACAGCCCCATCGTGGTGGAGGGAATCATGCAGGCGGCCAAGGTGCAGGGACAAGCCCCCGTCAAGCCGCTTCCCTACAAGCCCGTAGTTTCCCAGCCCGTCATGCCCTCCATAGGGGCCCAGTCCTTTGAAAAGGCCAGGACGCCAGAAGGCATGAAGGATGGAGAAGCCCAGCCGTCCTCCAAGTAACCTCCCTTATCCGGAGACCCAGCATCTTCCCTTTTCCCCGCGCATTTTCATGATTTAACGCCATGTCCAGCTTCTTCATCAAACACCCGACCATTGCCATCGTCATCTCGATCGTGATGATCCTGCTCGGCGGCCTGTCCCTGATGGGGCTGCCCATTGAGCAGTATCCGAACATCGTCCCGCCCACCATCAAGATGCAGGCGACCTACCCGGGCGCGAATGCGGAGACGGTGGCCAATTCCGTAGCCTCCCCCATTGAGCAGTCCATTTCCGGCGTCGTGGGGATGGATTACATGACTTCCACCAACGCCAACAACGGCATCTGCTCCCTGAGCATCGTCTTTGAAGTTGGCACGGACCCCAACATGGACCAGACGCTGGCCTACATGCGCTACGGGCAGGCCACCGCCCAGATTCCCGCGGAGGTCTCCCAGATGGGCATCACCATCACGCAGTCCACAGGCAGCCCGCTGGCCGTAATCAACCTGTATTCTCCGGATGACAGCCTGAACGCCATCTTCCTGAGCAACTATGCCTACGTGAGCCTGGTGGACCCCGTGAAACGCGTTCCCGGCGTGGGCGACGTGCAGGTGTTCGGCGCAGGCCGCTACGCCATGCGCATCTGGCTGGACACCACCAAAATGGCCGCCCAGAACATCTCCGTGGGAGAAGTCCAATCCGCCATCCAGGCGCAGAACACCGTGATTCCCGGCGGCCAGATCGGCGCGGAGCCGGCCCCTCCCGGAACGGAATTCACATACAGCATCCAGACCAAGGGACGCCTTCAGACGGCTGAGGAATTCGGCAACATCATCATCCGTGCGGACGGGAACAAGCTTCTTTACCTGAAAGACATCGCCAAGGTGGAGCTGGGTTCCCAGACTTACAACGTATCCAGCAAATACAACGGCAGGGATTCCGGCGCCATCGCCGTGTACGCCGCCCCCGGCTCCAACGCCATCAACACGGTGGACGCCCTGGTCAAGCTCTTTGAAGACCGCTCCCGCAGCTTCCCCGCCGGAATGGAATACAACCTGACGCTGGACACCACGCTGGCCGTGCGCGCCTCCATTGAGGAAATTGAGCACACGCTGGTGGAAGCCCTCCTGCTGGTGGTTCTGGTGGTGTTCGTCTTCCTGCAAGGCTGGCGCGCCACGCTGATTCCGGCCATCGCCGTTCCGGTTTCCATCATCGCCACCTTCGCGCTGTTTCCGCTCCTGGGCTTCACGTTGAATACCATCTGCCTCATGGGCATGGTGCTGGCCATCGGCCTGGTGGTGGATGACGCCATTGTGGTGGTGGAAGCCGTGGAATCCCACATGGAGCGCGGCCTCACGCCCCGCCAGGCGGCTTTCGCCGCCATGGAGGAAGTATCCGGTCCCGTCATCGCCATCGCCCTGGTGCTGGCGGCGGTGTTCCTGCCCTCCCTGCTGCTGCCGGGCATTACAGGCACGCTCTTCCAGCAGTTTGCCGTGACCATCGCCATTTCCATGCTCATTTCCGCGTTCAACGCGCTGACGCTCTCCCCGGCGCTGTCCGCCATTCTGCTCAAACCCAAGGACCCGACCAAGGGCGGCCCGCTGAAATTCTTCTACCGCGTTTTCAACCGCAGTTATGACGCCACGGCCAACGGCTACACCAAAGTGTGCCACTTCCTGACCCGCAAGCTCATCATCTCCATTCCGCTGCTGGCTCTGATCGCCTACGCGATTGTCCCCGTAGCCAAGAAAATCCCCAACGGCTTCCTGCCGGACGAAGACCAGGGCTACCTGTTCGCGGCCCTGATCATGCCGGAAGCCCGTTCCCTCCAGCTGACTACGGCCGCCGCGGACAAAGTTTCCGAACTCATCCGCCAGAACCCGAACGTAAAAGACGTGATTGCCATCTCCGGCTTCAGCCTGCTGACGGGCGTGCAGAGCACGAACAACGCCTTCTTCTTCGTCATGCTCAAGCCCTGGGAGGAACGCCCCAATCCGGACCAGAGCGCCCAGGCGGTCACCGCCCAGCTGAACGCCCTGCTGACCACGAAAGTTTCCGAAGGCATCACCATGTGCTTCCAGCCTCCGGCCATTGCGGGGGTAGGTTCCGCCAACGGCGTCACCTTCATGCTGGAAGACCGCGACGGCAAGGGCACGGAATACCTGGCGGAACAAACGGACATCTTTGTGAAGGAAGCGAACAAGCTTCCGATATTCGACCCGAACAACAACGGCGGCGTGCGCAGCGTGATGTCCTTCGCCGTGGAACAGAAAGATGTGCGGCTGGATGAAGAAAAATGCGCTACGCTGGGCGTCAGCATCAGTGAAGCCAACAGCCTGCTCCAGGCCTACATGGGTTCCCTGTTCATCAACTACATCACCCTTTACGGCCAGCAGTGGCAAGTGTACATCCAGGCGCAGGGCAGTGACCGCACCGGAACGGACATGCTCAAAAACTTCTATGTGAAGAACAACACGGGAAGCTCCGTCCCCCTCTCCACCCTCGTGAAAATCACGGATATCAAAGGGCCGGAATTCCTGCTGCGCCAGAACCTGTACAACTCATCCAAGCTCATGGTCACGCCCGCCCAGGGCTACTCCAACTCCCAGGCCATGGAGGCGCTGGAAAAAACCTTTGAAGCCAGCATGCCTTCCGACATGGGCTACAGCTATGCGGACATGAGCTACCAGGAACAAAAAATCCAGAACGGTATCGGCATCGTGCAGATTTTCCTGCTCTCCTCCGTCTTTGTCTTCCTGATTCTGGCGGCCCTGTATGAACGGTGGTCCCTGCCCCTCAGCATCTTCATGACGGTGCCCATCGCGGCCCTCGGCGCGTTCCTGGGCCTGTACTGGTTCGGTTATGAATTGAACCTGTACGCGCAAATCGGCCTGGTGATGCTCATCGGCCTGGCGGCCAAGAATGCCATTCTGATTGTGGAATTCGCCGTCATTGAAATGGAACGCGGCAAAACGCTGATGGAAGCGACGCTTTCCGCCGCAAGAATCCGCCTGCGCCCCATCCTGATGACATCCTTCGCTTTCATTCTGGGCTGCGTTCCGCTGGCGCTGGCCTCCGGTTCCGGCGCTTATTCCCGCAATATCATCGGAATCGTGGTCATTGCCGGGATGACGATGGCGACGGTCGTGGGCATTTTCCTGATTCCGTGCTCCTTCTACTTCATCATGAAGCTCTTCCGCGTACGCATCGCCCGGAAGACGGTGGAAACGGAAGACCCGGACGAAATCATCGCCCGCAAACACCTGTTCCACGAAGCCCATGAATCATTAAAAGGGTAAAACCGCCCCTGCAACCATCTAAAAACAGACTAAACGCATATGCGAACAAACCCATACATCACACGCGCCATCCTGCTGGGAACGGCTTTTGCCGCCTCCTCCTGCATGATGGGCCCCGACTTCAAACCGGTGGACATGCCCATGCCCGCGGCATTCAGGGGAGCCCCTGCAGCGACGGAATCCATTGCGGACCTTCCCTGGTGGAAAGTTTTCAAAAACAAGGACCTTCAGGACCTCCTGACGGACACCTACAATAACAACCGCGATTTGAAAGCTACCATGGCGCGCGTGGAAAAGGCACGCCAGTACATCACCATCACGGAGGCCCCGCTCTTCCCGTGGGCGGATTATTCCGGCTCCGTCAGCAAAGGCTCCAACTATACCGGCGGCAGCATCGCCCAGACTACCGGAACCACATTGACGCCAGGAGCGATTGATGCCGGCATTTCCTGGGAACTGGATATCTGGGGCAAAACGCGCCGGATGACGGAAGCGGCCCGCGCGGATTATCTGGCTTCCGAAGAAGGCCAGCGCGCGCTCATGCTTTCCCTGCTCCGCCAGGTGGCGGACTCCTACCTCCAGCTCCTCCAGCTGGACGAACAGCTTGCCATCGTGCAGAAATCCGTGGAATCCTATTCCGAAAGCCTGCGCCTGTTTGACGAACAGCTTGAAGGCCAAGTAGGCGACAGGCTCCAGGTGGCTTCCGCCAAGGCGGCCCTGGCCTCCTCCCAGGCCCAGATTCCCGCCATTCAGGTGCAAATTGCCAATCTGGAAAATGCAGTCTCCGTCCTGGCCGGACGCGCTCCCGGCCATATCCGCCGTTCCGGCAGCACCCGGGACATCGCCTATAACGTCAAGGTTCCCGCCGGCATTCCGGCCTACATCCTTTCCAGAAGGCCTGACGTCCGCCAGAGCGAATACCAGCTGCGCGCCGCCAATGCGGAGGTAGGAGTGGCCATTGCCAACTACTTCCCGACCATATCCCTGACGGCGGCGGGCGGCCTCGCCTCCGCGGATCTGCGCCACGTGCAGGGGCGCCGCGGCGGCTGGGGGCTGGGAGCCAATCTGACCGGCCCCCTCTTCCAGGCGGGCAAGCTGACGGCTTCCGAAAAGGCGGCCAAGGCCGAATTCCTGGCGGCCAGAAACGATTATGAACAAACGGTTCTCAATGCCCTGGCGGAAGTTTCCAGCACGCTTATCCAGAGGGACAAGCTGCGCAGCATCACCGCCACCCAGTCCGAGGCCGTGGAAGCCTACCACACGGCGGTGAAACTCTCCTTTGAACGCTACCGCACGGGCCTTTCCAATTACATTGAAGTATTGTACGCCCAGCAGAACCTGTACCCCGCTCAGATTCAGCTTTCACAGTATTATTACCAGCACGCCAGCACGCTGGTTTCCCTGTACACGGCCCTGGGCGGCGGCTGGAACATGAGCCACAAGGCTATCATGGACGGCCCTGCCAGGCAGTAAAACGCGCCCCTTAAAACAGGGAATTTTCCTGACTGTTTTTCATCCTCCGGCAAGTACAGCTTGCCGGAGGATTTGTTTTCCGGCCCTGGGGAAAACGCCGGTTCTCCAACTGCCTCCCCGTCCTGTCCGGAGACTGCGGGCCTCCTTCACCCGGCCGCAGGAACCGCGGGCCGGGAACGGAATTCCCAACGGAGAGTCCCTTTCTCCTGTTCTTCCTCACATCCGGAAAGTGCAAGGTCTCCAGCCTCCCCCCCTTTCTTCTTTCCCCTCGGAAACGGAGGCCATGTCGGAATCGATTCAATTTCCGCCCACTCACGGTCAACAGGCCGCGGAACAAATTCATCGCGTTTTTCAGGAATGAATGACCGTTACTTCCGATATTCCATCATTTCCAATAAGGCAAGGCATCTCCTGCTTTTATCGCTGATGTTCAACCTCCTGCCGGATTCCTAATCCGTTTGCGGCATCCTGCCCTTCCAACAGGAGTCAAGACAGGAAAATCATGGCAAAAGAAATGGTCCGGAAAAGACCAGCACCCGGCAATACTAATGAAAGTTAATGCATTACATCAAATAACACACTTATCATCAATATTTTTAATTGTTGGCGGATTAGGAATCCGATAAAAAGCGGAATCCCTTTATGCAAGGGCTTTTCTACCAATTGACATGAAGACTAAATATCTTGCCCTCCTGATCGCCGCCATGGGAAGCAGCCTGTCCTTCGGGGCTTCCATCGACGGCCTGGACGCGGCTTATTCAAAAGATTCCACCGTCTATGGCGGAACCTCCGGCGATGCGTTGACTGTATCCTCCCCCACAACTATTGGCGTAAACAACACCGCCCACTGGACAATGGCTTTCACGATTTCCGGTCTGGGAAGCACTTCAGGGTCAAATGTAGGATTGCTGTTTACCTATAATACCGGCTCTTACAAAAATCTGGAAGGGTTGGGGTTTCAACTTTCGGAGTCAGGAGATCTCACCCTGTGCGCCGGAGGTTTTGCTTACAACGGAGGCACTAATTCCTCCCCCTGGAAAGCACAAACATTTTCCGATTATTCCACCAGCAAGCCTCTGACCCTGTTTTACACATTCAATGCAGGGAATGTCTCTATCTCCGCCATGCTGGGCAACGACACATCCACACTGACCACGCTGACCACATTGAGCAGCGGCGCTGCCTTCAGCGGCCAAAACATGACCCAGATCAATTTTTCCGCCAAAGACGCCTCCGGAAACACATGGAGCGCTCCGAACGGAATCACGGGAGAATACACCTTGAATAATTTTGACCTGTACACGGCCGTTTTGACAGAAGACCAGATGAGGGAATATGCCCTGAGCGCCGTTCCGGAACCGGCTACGGCCTCTCTCGGCCTGCTGGGGCTGGGTATCTTTCTGATGCGCCGCCGCAGGGCCTGACTTTTTCCTTACCGCGTCCATTCCTGCTCCGTTCAGGGATGGACGTTTTCTTCACTCTTTTTCAAATATCCTTTTCATTTTTCCTTGACGCTCTGATGAAAGTCCGGCTCCCTCTCCCCCTCCTGGCTGCCCTGGCGGCGGCATTTCCCGCAGCAACCGCCGCCCCGGCGGGCACGGAACTGGGAAACGTCATGTACGTGGGGGACTCCATCACCCACGGGGTCAACAGCGCCTCCTACCGCTGGGCCCTCCATAAAATATTTACAGACAACGGTATTTCCTACCAGGCGGAAGGCGTCAAAACCGGCAATTATTCCGGGGGCGTTACTGCGGGGACCTCCTACGGGGGCCAGATATTCAACAATGAACATTCCTCCCAGGCAAGCGCCAGGGCCTGGGAAATATCCGGCAGGAGCAGCGGAAGCAGGTTTGACGGCTCCAACATTTACAACTGGCTGGGGCTTTCCGGCACCAAGGCAAACGGAAGCGCCTATTCAGGCCAGACATTCACCGGGGACAATACGCCGGATACCTTTTTCATGATGATCGGCACCAACGATCTCCTTTCCGACGGAAACAACGCCACGCTGGCGGACCGCATTGACTCTGTTTCCCAAAACCTCCTGAACGATATGGACACCATCGTGGAGGCCATGTTCCAGGCCAATGAACATGCGAATGTCATCATCCTTACCATTCCCTGCTGGACCCGGCATTCCAACGGCAATTCGGACGCCACCCACCAGGCCGTGTCTGATTACAATGATCGTCTGAAAACATGGGGGAATGGCAGGCAGAACGTCACGGTCATTGACATCAATGCCGGCATCATTGACGTAGCATCCTCCACGCCGTTCTACGGCGTAAGCTCCATGTTCAACAACCCCGGCAGCGACGGCCTCCATCCCAATGCCCAGGGAGATCTGCTTATGGCCGGCAATATCGCCAGGGCCATGGGCTATGCGGGGCGCACCGCCGGACAGGAAAGAAAAGCCGCTGGCGGCCTGGCCATCAATTTTCACCAGGGCGGGCAATCCCCCGCATGGAGCTCGAACAGCCAGTTGGAAAATAAAGGGTTTTCCCTCGCCAACGTCACTGTGGACGAGAACGGCATCAGCCTGGGGCAATCCGGGGAAAGCTCCATTTCCTATTCCTGGGCGGAAGGGACGGATCTGCAAAACGGCTTTACCTTTGATTGCAACCTGGTTCTGGGAAACGGCGCAGCAGACGGATGGGATACTGCCTCCGATTTCAGCATCAGTCTGGGGAACAGCTCCTTTTACGGCACGCTCAATATTAATGAAGCCTACATCAAATGGGGCGATGCCATTCTGTATTCCCTGGACATGTCCGCCAATGTGGAAAACCTGCGTATGGCATATATCTGCGGCAATGATATGGAAGGACTGAAAGGCGGCTATTACGTCTGGCTGGGAGACATGCTGATTGGGGAAGCGCTTTCCGTTACCTCCGGCTCCGGCTGCAACGGCCTCACCATTCAATACAACGGCAGCGGAACCGCTGTTCTGCACGACCTGGCCCTGGACGGCACGGGTTCCTATGCCCCTGCCACTTCCGGAATGCTTAACGCGGAAAAGTCTTTTATTTCTTCCGGCTCCTTCACCCAGGGCGGAACACCGGAAGGCAATATTGAGTGGAAAACGGAGGGATTCACCAAAACCGCTGATAATCTGGCCGGCTCCGGTACCTTTAATGCCCGCTCCCAGGCGGATTCCTCCGCAGGGGGAACGGGGAATTCCGTAAACGTCTCCATTACCTCCGGAAACGCCACTCATATTTATGCGAACAGCGGCAACTACACGGGAGACGTCTGGCTGACCATCTCCAAGGAGGGACAGGCCTCCGCCTGGTACGGAGCTCACGGAGCTTCCGGCACGCTCAACGGGAACGCCTTCCTCCGTTTCACGGATGCCGCCACAGGCGGAAGCACGGTCTTCGGAGCCGTGAACGCCGCCGGCGTCACCGGAAACGTTTATCTGGAATTCTCTGCGGAAAACGCCTCCTTCGGCACCTTCACCAGCAGTAATTCCTCCTCTGTGGTCGGCTCCTATGCCACGGATATCCAGGGGAATGTGGACATTGTGGTCAACTCCGGCACCTTCAACTATCAAATCATGGGCGGCATCTTCGCAAATGCCAGGACCGGAACCACCACCATTGGAGGAAACACGCATGTTTACATCAACGGCGGCGCCGTCACCGGAAATGTTATGGGCGGCGGCCTGACAGGCTCCATTTCCGGCGGTACCAACGTCACCGTCACAGGCGGCGTTATCAGCGGTTCCGTTTACGGCGCGGGCCAGGGCGGCTCTATCCTGGCAGGAAGTTCGGTTTGCTTGACAGGAGGCCTGGTTAAAGGGGACGTTTACGCCGGAGGCAAGGCGGGTTCCATTCAGGGGGACACGTCCGTCACCATCACCGGAAACACGGCCACGCTTTATAACGGGAACTCCTGGGGCAGCATCTCCGGCGGCGGTTCCGGCGGAACGGTGGAGGGAAACTCCACCGTACGCATCCAGAATCTTTCCTCAGGAACGACGGCCTACGGCTTTGACAAATACGCCGGAAACATCAGCGGAGGAACCAACGTAAGCGGAGACAGGAGCCTGGTGCTGGACCATGTAACCGTGGACAGCCTCCTGGCTTCCCTGAGTGACTTCACCCATGTTTCCGCCGTCAACCAGACCCGCACCTCGCTGGATTCCCTGGGCGGGGCGCTCACCGTAACCATTGAGGCGGGAAGCAGCCTTATCCTGAACGGAACCTCTGACCTGACCACGCTTATTCTGGGGGAACACGCCTCCCTGACGCTTCAGGGACTCACCGCAGATGCGGTCATCGTAGACATTACGGGAACAACCAATTACACACTCTCCCTGACAGAGATACCTGCCAGCCTGGACAATATCAAATTCCTGAACGACGGCGTTCTGTACGACGCGGCCATGTCCATGGATCTTCAGGCCAATTCCGCCATGCTTTTCGCCCAGGTGCCGGAACCCGGAAGCGCCGCCCTGGCCCTGGCAGGACTGGCCCCCCTCCTGTGGAGGAGGCGCAGAAAAATGTCCCATTGAGGCCCTTCGTTTTCTTCAGGCCCTGATGGACAAAAGAAGCCCCTGCCGGCGCAACGCCGGCGGGGGCTTCCCATGCGGAAAAACGGCGGAGAAGAAAAGGAAAAGCATCCACCCCTCCCCGGGCGTTTTTCATGGAACGGGGGGGGATCAGGCCCCTCTGTTTTTAAACAGTTTCAGTGCGAGCTGAGACCAGGTCTCCAGTTTCTCAAACATTTCCCCGGACAATTCCTCCGGAGAAACAAAACGGAGATTGGCCAGAGCCGCTTCATTCGCGCGCACACGGTCCGTATCCAGCTCAAACAGGTGGACAATGCCCAGATGCACGGCCCCCACGTCATTGGTATCGTCATTAATCACGCCGAGAACCCGCTGGGTGCAGTTCCCGTCAATAACCAGTTCCTCGCGGATTTCGCGCTCCACTCCGGCCAGATAGGTGGAAACGTCGTCATGGCCGGATTGGCGGTCCACCGGATTGATATGGCCTCCGATGCCGATGGAGCCCTTGTCATGCAGGCGGGCCTCGCCGCCGGAGCCTCCGCGCGTGTAATGCAGAATGCGGCCCTGGTGGCAGAAAATGGCATAGGCGATGATCTGTTTGTGGGAAGGGTCATTTTCCGCAGCCTCCCGGTCCATGAACGAGGCGACGCCCGGCTTCATGAACGCATTCAGATAATGATCCCCGCCTTCCCGGTGTCCCTGGAAATAGCCCGCTTCCTCAAAGGCGGCGCGGGGAACCACCAGAACCTGTTCTCCATGGTAACGTGACATGGAAACACCCTACCCGTTTTCATCCCGCGCTCAACAAAAAAGGCGCTGAAACGGCAAATTTGCCCCTTCCTTCAGGAAGGCGCGGGCTGCCCCTCCGCATCAGGAGACATCCCTCACTTCCACGCCATGATTCCGGAACCTGCGCATGATGCTTTCCAGCTGTTCCGCATCCATGAGATGGAGCGGCAGCCACAGCACCAGCTTCTTGCCGAACAGGAACAGCAGCGCGTGGCGCGTCCTGCACAACGTGGAAAAACGGTCGTAGGGAATATTCATGGGGTCAACGCCCTTGCTGGAGAACGTCAGGTAATCCTCATGAAAAACGTAATCCTTTTCCTGATGGTACATGGGCACCTTTTTATTGGCGGCCAGAGCGGCCTTTGCCAGAAAGGGGACGTAAAACCAGGACAGGATAATCGCCATCAGCGCCCCGGCCAGGGACAGCCAGGCAAATAAGGGCAGTGGGCGCAGGGAAAAGGAATACAGCGCCATCAATACAAAAAAGGCCGTAATGGCCAGGTCCAGCGGCTTTTTCCACCTGGGGCGCACCGCATGGTACCATGCCACCAGCACCTGGGTTGCCAGGCGGTCGGAAGGTACGGGCTTGACGAGTTTGATGACTTCTGAATCCTGCATCATGGCGGCAGGGTAGCTTCATTCCCGCTGAAGAAAAAGCCTAAAAGCAGGCTCTTCCACCGCCATTGTGTCAAAAAAGCCCCTCCGGAAAGGTATCTTCCCCCTTTTTCCCGCCTCCCATTCACGGGGGAAAGCCTCCTTCCCCCGTATGCAGGCCAGAATTTCCTTGATAATCATGCCTCCCTTCATAGAATAAAAAACCAAAAGCCTTCAGAAGACCCGGTGGCAGACAATCTTCAAATTCACGTACGCACGTTCCAGCCCTCAACCACTCAGGCACAGGCTCTGGAAACCCTGACGGATTCCATGGCGGAAGTCCTTGACGACCGACAGCTAAGACACATCAAGAATGCGGTTCTTCTGCGTGAGGAAACGCAAACCACCTATCTGGATCACGGCCTGGCCGTCCCCCACGGACGCACCAGCGCGCTGGATTCCATGCAGGTCACCGTAGGCATCAGCCCAGAGGGCGTCCTCTGGCCGGACGATTCCCGCAACGCTCATCTCATTGTGATGCTGGGCGTACCCGCCGCCATGGTGACCGGCTACCTGACCACCATGCAGAAATTGCTGCGGTGGCATAAAAACGCCCCCCTGGGCCCCAATGGGGAATGGACGGGAGATGAAGCCAGCCTCCTGGCGTCCCTTCAACAAGCCCTGCAATGACGGACAAGAAAAACCAGCCTGCGGAAAAGATGCGCCTTTCCTGGTCATGGCTGCGCATGGCGTTGAGCCTGCGTGAAAAAATCAAGCTGGGGGACAAGCAGGTCATCTTCATCTGGGCGGTCGTCGTCGGAGCGCTGGGTGCCCTGATGGCCCTTGTCTTTGAAATGGGCGTGGAACTGGTGCAGGACGTCCTGACGGGGCGGACCAGCTACAGGCAAATTCAGGTCTTTCAGGAAATGGCCAGCCAGGACCCGGCCTGGTGCATCTTCGTTCCGGCGGCGGGCGGCCTTTTGGCGGGGCTTACGCTTCTCTTCACCCACCGCTTTGTGCCGGCCAAGGCGACGGAATACATGGAAGCCGTGGCGCTGGGCAATGGATACGTGCCTCCCAAGCCCAGCCTTCTGCGTTCCCTGTCCGCCGTTTTCTCCGTAGGTTCCGGCGCATCCATCGGCCGTGAAGGCCCGCTGGTGCAGGCCGCCGCCGTAGCGGGCTCCGCCCTGGGGCGTTTCTTCCACCTCTCAGCTCCTCGCCTGCGCCTGGTAGTGGCCTGCGCCGCCGCCTCCGGCATGTCCTCCGCCTTCCATACGCCCCTGGCGGGCGGTCTGTTCGTAAGTGAAATCGTTCTGGGCGCGCTGACTATTGATTTCCTGGCTCCCCTGCTGGTTGCCAGCTGCGCGGGGTACTTTACCATGGGCCTGTTCCATGAACCCGCCCCCATCTACCAGCTCCAGCAGGAAGTTTCTCTGGCGGGCAACCAGCATGTGCTCTGGTGCGTGCTGCTGGGAGCCCTGGCCTCCCTGGTCGCCAGTTTCTGGCTCCTCATCCTCAAAAAATCGCGCCGGTACCTGAACGGCAAGCGCCAATGGCTGCCCGTGCGCCTGACGGCGGCAGGCGTGCTGGTGGGAGCCATCGCCATCTTTTACCCGGAAATCGTAGGGAACGGCAAAAATATCATCACCTCCCTCATTCATTATGAATTTGACGCCGCGAGAGCCGCCGTCCTGCTATTCCTGAAAATATTCACCGTCGCCATCGTCTTCGGCGTGGGAACCGTGGGGGGCGCCCTGACCCCCAGCCTGACTATCGGGAGCGTCTGCGGCTTCCTGTTCAGCGCGGCTCTTACCCAGCTGGGGGTGCCCGGGGACCATGCCATTGCCTATTCCCTGGTGGGCATGGCCGCCTTTTTTACTACAGCCGCGAACGCCCCGATCACCTCCCTGGTGCTGGTGGTGGAATTCACCATGGCCGGGCAAATGATGTTCCCCCTGATCATCGGCGTGCTGGTTTCCTACGGAATGGCCAGGCTCACCAAAGCCCAGTCCATGTACCATGATTCCCTGGCCTTCGGCCCCAGAAGCACCTTTGACAAACCCCTGGCCCAGGTACAGCTTCAGGATGTAGCTCGCAAGGATCCGCCCGTGGTGCATCCCCTGGACAAATTCGGCACCATCGCCGCCATGCTCATTAAAAACCCGGCCCAGCCCATCTTCGTCACTTCCCCGGCCGGCAAATACCTGGGAAGCGTGGTGGCGGAAGACGTGGCGGCCTTTGCCCGCAACAAGGAGCTGGCCCAGGCCGTACTGGCCATGGATGTGCTGCGCAGCGACATGCCTACGCTTCCTGCGGACATGCACCTCCCGGAAGCCCTGGGTATTTTCTCCCGCCCCCACTGCGCGGAATCCCTGGCCCTTGTGAACCCGAACAACGATCTGCTGCTGGGCGTAGTCAACAAGACGGACCTCTACCTGGTGCTCTCTGAAATCATGCGCAGGGAAAAACTGCAATAAAATCTGCCTTGCCGCCCAAAGGGCAATGTGATCAACCATAAATCGTGGTAAAAGGCGGCGATGCCTATACGGGCAAGCTCTCAAAGACCTGTTCACGGAAAAAACGTCTGGAACTGAAATTCTTTCCATGGGAATTCAGCGCATGCTGGAATCTCCCGTTGACTTCCAGCGTCAGGACCCCGAATTTTACAATTTCATCAAATCCCAGTTATCATGATTTTAACCCGTTCCGAACTTGCCAAAATGACTGAACTTTTTGACGCGCAGGAATTGCCTGACACGTTCCCGGACGACCTGGAATTTTCCTTCCTGGAAGTCCTGGCCCCGTCAATGACCCTGCAGGACTATCTCGCCATGCCGGAACAGGAGCGGCGGAAATGGTGGATTAGCAGTCAAATCATGGAGCCAATCCCCTTGGACGTCCCGGACCTGGAAACGGGGGAAGATCTCTTTGTTACCGGATTTTACTTCGAACCTGTATGCCCCGGAATCCTCGACCGCGTCTATTAAAACCATGAACAAAGCAAAGCAACTCATCCTTCCCATTTCCTACCCGGACAGCGGACGCTGGTATGCTCCCGTCCGGAAAATCAAAATCGACGAACGGACGTACGCCTTGAGGATGGGGGAACCTGTCCAACTGGGAACCGTCAAGGAGATTGAAAAAGAATTCCGGGTGGGCCGCCGCGTCCTGGCCCGCCTGGCGGACATTGGCGTCATTGAGCGGGTGCGTCCGTCTCCTTTTCAATCTATGTATTACTTTGCGGACATTGCCGCATTCCTTGAGCGGACGCGGACGGACCCGGCGTTCTGGTCCTCCGTCCGCCGGGAGGCTTATCTGAACGGCCATTCTCCGCAGGATGCCTCCCTCCGGTTGTAATCTGGCATTGATTATTCTGGCCGCGGCGTGAAAGCCGCGGCCTTTTTTGTGCCATGATGCACGCATGTTTTCACTTTCCCCTTTCCTGTGCGGCGACTCCCTCTCCCTGATGGAGCGCATGGACAACGATTGTTATCACGCCGTCGTTACGGACCCGCCGTATGCTTCCGGCGGCCTGACGACGGCGGAACGCAAGGCTTCCCCCGCCCGGAAATACCTGTCTTCTTCCAGGTATCTTGCTTTCGATAACGACACCAGGGACCAGCGCACCCATTTCATGTGGTCCGTCATGTGGATGCAGGAGGCTTTGCGGATCACCAGGCACGGCAGCGTGTTCCGGCACTATCTCAAGCCCTCCGGAAAAATTTGCTCCTTCCAGGAAACGCGGACGAGCCTGGAAATGCATTTTTTTCACCCTCTTTTTTCATAAGAGGGGTCAGGTCAAAAATAACAACAAACTTGCATTTCAGACCTTTTTCGGTACGCTTCCGGCATGAGCCGCACCCTGAGAATAGAATACCCCGGAGCAGTCTATCACGTGCAGAGCGAGGGCAACCGCGGAGATGCCATTTACCTGGATGACGAAGACAGGGAAACCTTTTTGCGAACGTTTCAGGAGGCAGCCCGCAGAAGCGGCTGGACCGTGTACGCCTACGCCCTGATGGCCAATCACTACCACATTCTTTTCCAAACCGCGCGCGCCAATCTGGTAGATGGCATGAAATGGCTCCAGACTGCCTATACCCAGCGTTTTAACGCACGCCACCGAATGCGGGGTCATCTGTTTGCGGGCAGATACCACTCCATGGTGGTGGAAGCGGATAACGCCCACTATTTTTCAACCATCATTGACTACATCCACCTGAATCCGGCCCGGTCCGGCCTGGCGCGACGCCACACGTTCCTTTCCGGCTGCAAATGGACGAGCCTGCCCGCATGGCTGGCCTCTCCCGCCAAAAGGCCCAAATGGATTCATCCGGAACGCGGCCTCGTCTGCTTCGGCTGCGACGACACGGAAGACGGCCGCCAAAAATACCTCAACCATCTAATGGGCCGTTTTGAAGCGGAACGCATGGATGAACGCTCCCTGCTGCCCGCCGGCCACGTTGGCCCCGGCACCGTCCAGCGGGGCTGGTGCTATGGCTCCAGCGCCTTCCGTGCCAGGCTGGTGGGGGAACTTCCCCGTCTGGCGCGCAGAAAGCCCGTCACGACGGGCATGCGAGCGTCGGAAATTGGGGAGTACCAGGCGGAAATTATTGTAAAAAACGGTCTGAAGGCCTTCGGCCTCTCGGAGGAGGAGCTGCTTGTCACGCCTTACAGCCACCCGTCCAAGCTCATCATCGCCCTGGCCGTCCGGCAAAGCACGCTGGTACCGTATGCCTGGATCAGCAACCGGCTGCACATGGGCATTCCCAAATCCATGGGAACCTTGCTCCACCGGGCAAAAAAAATGGCGGAAACGGATTTGAAAACGAGGGCGTGGATCGAGCGCCTGAGCTCCTGACCTCCGTTCCACCCACGGAATAATTTGAAAAAATTTCCTCCCGCCACAAGGATGCGCCGGGCATGAAACCGTCCTCCCGCAGCAGGAAGCACTCAAGGTCAGCCCCTTCTCCGGCGCATCATCATGCAGGCCAGCCCAAGCAATCCCACGGATACCGCAGCCGGTTCCGGAACTACTGAAAAAGCCATGGCGGCAATTCCGGCTTTCTGCCACCAATGCGGAAATCAAGATGGCTCCCACCCATCGTTGTTTGTAACACTCCATCTCTGCCGCCTTGTCTGTTCCTGATAATTTTTCCTTTGTCATCCATTCTTCATGGACACCGGATTCAAAATCCACCTTATGGAAACAGGAACCCGAATAACCGCATACAAACTCCATGTCCCGGCATCCGGAACACGCAGTTCTGGCAGGCGTCAATCAGCAAGAACGGGGTCAGTTTACAAATCACAACATATAAACATATTTTCTATTTTCTTACTGACCCCTGAAGGCCGCTAGGAAAAAAAATGATTGCCAGTCCGCTTCGCGGAATGATAAACGGAAGGCGCGTGCGAAAAACTGCGCGTAAAGCGTCAACCCAAATACAACAACAGAAAAGATGGCACAGACATATTCCCAGCGCGTGCTCGACTTGGTGAAGGCCAAGCATAGCCACGAAAAAGAATTCATCCAGGCCGTTCAGGAAGTGCTCAGCACGATCGAACCGGTTTTGGCCGCGAATTCCAAGTATGAAGACCACGCGATTCTGGAACGGATCGTGGAACCGGAAAGAACCATCCTGTTCCGCGTGCCGTGGATCGATGACCAGGGCAAGGTTCAGGTGAACCGCGGGTACCGTGTGGAATTCAACAGCGCCATCGGACCGTACAAGGGCGGCCTCCGCTTCCATCCCAGCGTCAACCTCGGCATTCTGAAGTTCCTGGGTTTTGAACAGGTTTTCAAAAACTCCCTCACCACCCTCCCCATGGGCGGCGGCAAGGGCGGTTCCGACTTCGATCCCAAGGGCAAGAGCGATAATGAAGTGATGCGCTTCTGCCAGAGCTTCATGACGGAGCTTCAGCGCCACATCGGCGCGGATACGGACGTTCCCGCGGGGGATATCGGCGTGGGCGGCCGCGAAATCGGCTACCTGTTCGGACAATACAAGAGAATCCGCAACGAATTCACCGGCGTTCTCACCGGCAAGAGCCTGAACTGGGGCGGCTCCCTCATCCGCCCGGAAGCCACCGGCTACGGTTGCGTATACTTCGCCCAGAACATGCTCGCCACCCGCAACGACGACTTGCAGGGCAAAGTCTGCCTGGTGTCCGGTTCCGGCAATGTGGCCCAGTACACCGTGGAAAAACTTAACGAACTGGGCGCGAAAGCGGTCACGATGTCCGACTCCAACGGCTATATTTACGATCCGGACGGCATTTCCCCGGAAAAGCTGGCCTGGGTCATGGAACTCAAGAACAAGCGCCGCGGACGCATTGCGGAATACGTGAAGCAGTTCCCGAAAGCCCAGTACTTTGAAGGCCAGCGTCCCTGGAGCGTTCCGTGCGACTGCGCTTTCCCCTCCGCCACGCAGAATGAAATCAACGGGGAAGACGCCCGCACCCTCATCAAGAACGGCTGCACCCTGGTGGCGGAAGGCGCCAACATGCCTACGGATCTGGAAGGCATTGAAACCTACCTGGCCGCCAAAATCCTGTACGGCCCGGCCAAGGCCGCCAATGCCGGCGGTGTGGCCACCTCCGGCCTGGAAATGTCCCAGAACAGCCAGCGCCTCTCCTGGACGCGTGAAGAAGTGGACCACAAGCTGAAGACCATCATGGCCAACATCCACGCAAACGCCGTGGCCCACGCCCATGAATACTCCTCCGACAAATCCTTCACCAACTACGTCACCGGCGCCAACATCGCCGGCTTCGTGAAAGTGGCGGATTCCATGATCGACCAAGGGGTAGTCTGACCCCGGCCCGACATACTTGCTGCCAATGTAAAACACACCAGAAGCGCCGGGTTCGCCCGGCGCTTCTCTTTTCTGCGGAAACGTCTCCATACCGGAAGTTCCTTTTTCCTGTATGAGCCAGACATGACGGCGGAAGGACTTCAAAAGCCTCCCGGCATTGGGGACAACCACCCTCAGGACTTTTTCCCGGCGGCAGGGACTTTATCTGCTGCACCACGGCAGTCTCCGGGTATTCATTCTCCGAGTTGGACTGGGCGGTCAAAAACGAGCCAGATGACCTGTCTCCGGAATTTGAAGGGCCATTCTCTTCCCCTTCCCCATTTTCCCGCATCAAGAGCCGGAAAAACGCTTCCCCGGCTCCGATGCTTAAAAGGTACTGTTATTCATTTAACAGGCGGCAGACGGCCTGGGCCGCATGTTCCGCCGCCCCTCCCTGCCCCAACTTGTCGGAGGCCTGTTTCATTTCCTCCAGCAGGGCATCCCTGTTTTCCGGAACAAGCAGGCGTTCTATTTCATCAATCACCTTGTCCGGTGTAAAATCAAACTGAACCAGCTCCTTCACCACGGGGTTCTGCGCCAGGATATTCACCATGCCGATGAAGCGTATCTTGATGAGCATGCGGGCCATCCAGTACGTCAGCAGGGGAACCTTGTACACCAGCATGTACGGCAGACGGTGCAAGGCGGCCTCCATCGTGGCGGTGCCGGAAGCCACAACTCCCACGGCGGCGCGGTCCATCAGCTCATGATATTTTCCCACCGCAATGTGGAACAGTTCCGGAGGCATGCCGGCTTTCCGCACCATGCCGCGCATTCTTTCCGCCAGAGCCTCCGTGGAAGCGGCGGTTTCAAAAGACAGTTCCGGCCGTTCCCGGGAAAGGCGGTTCACTACTTCTATAAATACCGGGAAATGCCTGTCAATTTCACGGTTCCGGCTGCCGGGAAAAAGACCGACCAGTGACGGATCCCGGACGCCCTCCTTACGGATGGAAGCAATTTCATCTACCAGGGGATGCCCCACAAACTCCGTTCTCAGTCCGGCTTCCTGGAACAAGGGAGCCTCAAAAGGGAAGATGCACATCATCAAATCCAGCATGCGCACCATCTTGGGAATGCGCCCGCGATGCCATGCCCACACCTGCGGGGAGATAAAATAAACGATTTTGGTGCGGGGGCAGCACTTGCGGACCCTCTCCGCCAGCCGCAGATTGAACCCCGGATAATCAATCAAAACAAGGCAATCCGGCTGGTCCTGCCGTATCCTTTCCAGAATGGAGAGAAAACGCTTTCTGAACCATCCGTATTTTTTGAGCACCTCCACCACGCCGATAACGGCGGCTTCATCCGCCCAGTCTTCCACGCCGGGACATAACGCGTGCATGCCCTGGCCGCCCAGCCCTGCGACCTCCATGCCGGGCATCAGGCGCAGCAGATTCTTCAACAGCAGGGCGCCATGAATGTCCCCGCTCTTTTCGCCTGCTATAATATAAAGCTTCATCACTATCTGCATCGGCGCACGCCGGACGCCTCCCTACCTTACCAGCCCCGTTCCCGGGACGCAATAAAAGACTTTCCTTTCAAGGATTTTAATGCAAGATACGCGCCGTTATGCATGAGTTGATCTCACTTTGGATGTCCTGGGTGCAGGACTGGGGATATGCGGGTGTCATCGTCCTGATGGCCATGGAAAGCTCCATCTTTCCCGTTCCCAGCGAAGTGGTCATCCCGCCCGCGGCCATCCTGTCCGCCCAGGAAGGAGCATCCATGAACTTCTGGGGAGTGGTGGCTGCCGGAACGTTCGGCTCCTGGCTGGGTTCTGCCATTACCTACGCCGTGGCCCGAATCGTGGGCCGCCCGGTCATCATGCGCTGGGGCAAATTCTTTTTCATGCCGCCCCACAAGGTGGAAAAGGCGGAAATCTTCCTTCAGCGGTACGAAGTTTCCGGTGTCTTCTTCGCCCGCCTTCTGCCCGTCATTCGCCACCTCATTTCCATTCCCGCCGGCATTGTCCGCATGGGATTCGGCATTTTCTCCCTGGTCACCGTACTCGGCTCGTTTGCCTGGTGCACGGTGCTCGCCTGGTACGGGCATCGCATCGGGGAACGGCATCCGGAATTGCTCAAATCTCCGGAGGAGCTGATCCGCACCGTCAAAAGCGAAAGTCTCCCCCTTATTCTGGCCGTGCTGGTTCTGGCCGTCTGTTACATACTCATGCTTCGTCTGACGGACCGCAACAAGCCGGAAAAAGCCGCAGCGGACACGTCCGCAGAAAAAGAGCAGTAACCCCTCCTTTTCCCATGATCCCTTCCAAGGAAGACCGGGCAGCCCGGGCGCTAGAGTATTTCCACCAGGGATATAATTGTTCCCAATCCGTTTTTGCTGCTTTTGCAGATGTCTGCGGCCTGACGGAAGAAACGGCCCTGAAACTGTCCTCTCCCCTGGGGGCAGGCATTGGACGCATGCGGGAGGTATGCGGCGCTTTTTGCGGAATGAGCATGCTGGCGGGGAGCCTGTACGGAAACAGTTCCCCGGAAACCGGGGAAAAGGAAAAAATCTTTTCCCTGGTTCAATCTCTGGCCGCCTCCTTCAAACAGGAATTCGGCACTCTTTACTGCCGGGAACTGCTGGGGCTGTCTCCGGAGCGCCTGGCAGCGGAAACGGCGCGTCCCGGAGAAAGGACTGCCGCCTATTACGCCTCCCGCCCCTGTGAACGCTGCATTGCCTTCTGCGCCCGCTGCGCGGCCGAGCTGGAAGCAAAAGCCCGGCGTCATGAAAATACCCGGCCCCCTTTGCAGGGGAACCGGGCGCTTTAACCATACGCAAGGTGCCGTCAATGAGCGGCGGAACTGCTGCATGCGCCGTCTGGGCAGGACGCCTTCAGCTTGTCTATCTTTTCATTCGTTTCCCCCATCCCCTCGTCATAAAAGCCCTGCTCGTCCGGGGCCAGCACCTGGAGGAGGCGGAGAAATTCGCCCGCGTGTTCCTTTTCCTCATTGGAAATATCCAGCAGAACTTCCTGGGCCAGCTTATGGTCTATGGATTCTGCAAGCTGGGTATAAAGCTGGATAGCTTCATATTCCGCTGCAATCATGAACCGAATGGCTCTCACCAATTCGTCATGGGTGAGTTTCCGGTTTTCCTTTAATCCGCTAAATGCATTTGTAAATTCAGGCATGCAGATGGGACCTGATACGTAACCCATTCATTCAATATGATTTGTCATAACTTTTATACGATGGTGGCCTTAAAGCAGTCCAGCGAACAAATTTCCAGCCTCTCTTGCCGGAACAAAAAAAAGAGCGCCGGATTCTCGTCCGCCGCTCCTGTTAATCAAGCTCCTCTCCGGAACACCTGACTTACTTGCCTTCCGCAGTCTTGGGTGAGTATTTCTTGAAAAATTCAACGTACTGGGCGGAAGTACGGCCGGGAACATAACCCGTGCGGCCCAGCTCCTTGCCATCCGCATCCACCACCACCATGGCCGGCACGCCGGTAATGTTATACATCTTGGCTTCCTTGGACTTGCTGAAATCCGAACTGCCGAACTCAAATTTGACGCCAACGGCCACACCGTCCATGCCTTGTTTGAAGTCCTTTTTGGAAAGGATTTCTTTCTCCAGCTTAACACAAAAGCCGCACCAAGACGTTCCCGTGAAAAGAAGAACAATGGGAAGGCCGGTTTCCGTCGCCTGCTTTTGAGCGCTTTTCAGGCTCTTGCCCCAGCGGAATTTCACTTTCGCCGCCTTGGCCGCCTTGGCTGCGGCTTCCTTGTCCGTGGGAACGCTTTGAGCCATGGAAATGCCGGAAACGCTGAACCCCAGCACAGTACACAATGCAAAAATAAAATGTCTGTTCATCATACTCTGTGAAACGTTCCTCTCAGACTAGCAGAAATACTTTGTATAGGAAGAGAAATCAGTGTCTTTTTCCCCGAAGGAACTCTTCCGTCCCCCGTCCCCAAAATGAGGCGTTCTCAAAAAAAGTATTGCTCTTTCCTCCTTAATCGGGTAATAATCCGCCCGCACTTACAAATGCGCGGTTAGCTCAGTGGTAGAGCAACACCTTGACATGGTGGAGGTCGTAGGTTCAAATCCTATACCGCGTACCATTTTTCTTAAAACCCCGTCCTTTTCGGACGGGGTTTTTCATTGCCTCCCTCCATTCAATAGAAATAGCATCAGCCTTCCCCCGTAACAGGCTCAATTGAAAAATGCCGGCATAAAGAGACGGTTAATGCAGAAGTTTGCGTTGATAAGAAAAAATACCGGATATCTCCCTCTTTACTCACTTACAGTGAAAGATATGATGAGTATTTAACCTCATTAGCCTCCCATACAGGGAAAAATGTTTTTCCAACTTTTTTTGAACACAATCCCCTTCCCGGGACGCTAAGGGTAGGAGGGCAGCTTAAGGCCTCAGCCCTTACCCCCTCCTTCCCTGATGAAACAATGACTATTAAAAGCCCGGCGGAAAGCATTCCGCCGGGCTTGCTTTTTATGAGACTCCGCCGGTTAAAACGTCCGGGAAATTAACGGGTAGTCAAACGATCATATAACTCATTGGCATATTTATGATTGGGATGGTTCACATTCATATACGCCTCATAAAGAGGATGGGATGGATCCGATTCCATCCGCATGGCTTCCTCCGCAGGGGAAGGCGCCGCATTTCCTGTATGATGGAGAGGAGCTTCATCAAGCAGGCGTGATGCCTGGTACAACAGGCGGATTGCATCCGGATTGGAACCGAGTCCCGGATTATCCAGTAAAGCGTCCGCATCCACCCCTGTTTCAGAGGCAAGCCGCCGAAGAACGGCGGCAGCCCTGCCCATGTTGCGTTCATAATTGGCGCCCCATTCCTGCTGAAGGGATTGTTCCGCCTGCATTTCCATCTCCATCCGGGCATCTTCCATGTGCTCACGGGCCTCGTCATATGCCTGGGCCATTGTCTCCTGAAGAGCATTCATTGCCTCCGGCGGTACTCCGTAACGATAGGCCGTGCGGGCCATACGCTCTGCCAGCCCGGCATTCCATTCGCTTTCCGGCGTGGATTCAGGACGTTCCAGACGGTATTCTTCCTCCGACTCCGGCAATCCGGCCAGCCGGCGGAACCGCGCCATCTGTTCTTCATTCTCCACACCGGGATAACGTCGCAGGCGTTCCAGCTCCGCGTAACTCTTCGCCAGAGCCTCCGGCGTCTTAAACTTGGAAAGAGATTTCTCCATCCCTTTCAACTCATCAAACCGGGCGTACCAATCCGGAGCAAAACCTCCGTCCTCACCCAGAAGGGGAGGAAAAGGTTCAGTTTGAACTGCGGTTTCGGACAGTGCGTCCGTCTCCGGGGAAACGGCCCCGGAACCCTCCGCATCCCTGATAGGAGCGGCCATGCTGTTATCAATGGAATCAATCATCTTTCTCTTCTTCTGTAGTTTCTTTAATGGCTAATTGAAGCTGGCGGCGGATGTACAGAAAGATCTCCCTGTAGGCATCCCTCCTCATGGCATCCAGAGGATCGTAATTCCCCGGACTTCCTTGAAAAACGGGCAAATCAGTCTGGAAACGGGCTTCCAGAAAGGAAAGAGTCTCACGCCCGTCCGGGGTGTCAAACACCCGGAGAAGCTGGCGCCTTTTGAAACGGGCCTCCCGGACGGAGGCCTCCTGCTGCAATGTCGTATCCTGGTTCATTTCTGAATCGCGGTTAACTGGTCAAGCAAGGGATTGAGGGAAGCATAAGGATCCTCTTCCGCCGGAGCCAGGGAGGCTCCCTGCTGGAGGTCCGCCCGTTCCTTCCGCATGGCACGGACATCGGCCCAGGGCCTCAGCATGCTCTCCGGGGCGCCGTCCACACGGGCGGACAGGCGGAAACAGTGGTCCCAGTCCACATGATCCGCCAAATCCGGGGCAGCCTGCATCATCATATTCAGCCGCTGAAGGCTGCGGTCCATCCCTTCACTCTGCAAGCGCCTGAGCACCAGGGCAATCTTTGACTGATAGACAACCCTGGGTTCTCCCACGGCAACGGAGCCGTCCCTCCCTACCCTCAATACCGCACGGGGTGGCCTGGGAAACTTGCCCATCCGGAACAGCAGGGAAAAAATGCGTGTCATTGTGGAATACAGATCACTCACAAACAGCGTGAAGGAAGGAGAAAACATCAAGACGCGCTCATTCTCCCGCGCCATGACCTCCGTGGCAGTCATATTGCCGCGGTGCCCGCTCCAAAGCTCCAGCATGGGCAGATAATAGGCACGGCGTATCGCATCCTGCTTCTGTGCCAGACGGTCCATCCCAACATCATACCTGCCCTGCGTAGCCCATTCCCGGGGAAGGTGAAGGGAAGCGGCCTCCGGGGTAATGACGGTCCTGCCGCCGGCCCGCAAATCCACCTCCCCAATCTGGTTGGCGAGCTCCAGAATACGGGGAAAGGCGGCCACCTCGCCAAGAGTGTCCAGAATACGGTTCAGGAACTGCACCTGCTGGATGGCGGGAAACACCAGCCTGCCGGGAGCCAGACCGTACGGGCCGCTGCCCCACTTCAAAAAGCGGGTTACCAGATAAGGGAACTCCATGTATCCCCCTTCCTCCACGATCACCTGGTCGTCCAGAGACAGGTAAACGCTTTCAAACGGCATGTGGGAGGCCTGCTCCCTGCGGAGGCTGCGCCGGGTGCGCGGGCGCACCACATGCAGAAACCTCAGAGTTGTGGCATACGGATTGCCTCCGCGCTCCAGAACTTCCCGAGCCTTGTGCCCCAGAGCTTTCACCCCGAACATGGAGCGTGCCTGATGAGCCGTGTAGGTAAACTCCCTGACGTAGGTATCCACCCGGCCTTCCGCATTCTCCGCACAGGCGAACTGTCCGCACGGAATATTGGTAAACAACAGCCTTCCGTCCGAGGATGTGCCCGTAAACAGACTTCCGGTCCCCAAAGCCACCCGGTCCAGAAAACACTCATGAATCTCCGTATAAAAATTGGAAACGGACAATTCTTTCAGGGCAATTTCCGAACACTGGTTATACCAGGCCTCCGCCTCGTCGCCTCCCCGGTCATCCGGAGCCGACCACTTGAACCATACGTCATGGCTGGGCGTAATATAGGACATATGGCCGCTGGCCAGCTTCTGGCATGCCTCCACAGCCGTAGTATCCGTCATGCGGTCCACGGCGTCCCTGTTGGGTAGGGAAACCTCCCCTTCCCGATTCAGGCGGCGAGGCAGCACGTAATCCCTCAGACGGTCCCACCACGTTTCCCATGGCGCGCGCTGGGCGGCCAGGGACTTGTACACGGAATTCAATTCCGCAACTCTTTCTTCCATGGCAGCGCCTATCCCAGAGTTTTCCTAAGCAGAGTCCGCGGATTAACCTCCCCCTGCCCGGCGGAAGAATGACGGCGCGCCAGAATGGTGGAAATCATTCCCTGCCTCTGCCGTTCCCGGGCCTGATAATCTTCCCCTACTTCTTGTTCCACGCTCTCCGCCTTGACCGGGATGGTCTGCTCTGGAGCAGAAGCGGAAGGTGTGGACGGTTTCATAAATCCCATAATTTCTTTTGCTTTCTATTCATGGTTGATACTGATTCCCCTTCCCTTCTGCCGGATATAAGGCTCCAGAGGATGCCGGACGCCCGCCTCACAGACAATCCATGCGGCGGGGGCGTCCTTTTCCCATGGAAGGAAAGGGAACTCTCCCCACCTGCCCGGGCAATCCGGGCAAGTGCTTGCATTTATCAAATAAACAAATCGGCAAAAAATGCACCTGAGGAAAAACCGGACGCATACATGCCATTGGTGGCATCAAAGAGGTCGCCTCCAAACGTGATGCATTCCGCATCCGTTTCCTCCAAAACATAGGGCACTATGATCAATGAATCCTTACTTCAGCCGGATACGCCATCCGCGCTGGACATCTGCAACGCGGCCCTCTCCAAAATAGGGGAGGCACCTCTGGACGCGCTGATTGCCAATAAATCCACGGCATCCCGCCTTTGCGTTCTTCATTACCATCCGGCCCGCAGGGAAACCCTTTGCATGGCGCGCTGGACCTTCGCCGCCACGCAAACCACTCTGGACTCCGTTTCCGCACAGGCGCCCAATTCCCTGACCCCCTATCAATTCACGCTGCCCGCAGACTGCCTGCGCGTGCTGGATGTGGAATGCTCGGAATGGAAAATGCAGGGACGCCGCATTCATGCTTCCTGCGCCCCGCTGCCCCTAAGCTACATTGCCGATATTGAAAACGCCGACCAATTCGATCCCCTCTTCATGGATGCACTGGCCACCCGGCTGGCAGAAAAACTGGCCATGCCCCTGACGGGCAACCAAAGCCTGCGCCAGAATCTTAACCAGGAATTCCATAAAATCATTCTTCCGCAGGCGGCTACCGTCAATGCGGTGCAGTGCTTTTCCAATGATTCCCACCCGCTGCTGGATTTGCTGAGAAAAATCAAATCGCCCTCTTGCCCGGAAGAATGTGAATAACATGAGAATAATAAGAAAATAACATAATAATAAGTTGTGAATACATGCTCATGAAAGCACTGGATTTCATACAGATATTTGCCTCCAACGTCCGCAGGCTGGACTTCCGCCTCAGCAGTGCCCAGGTCATCCTGGCCGTCATTGCCGGGTACAGGCGCCACAGCACCATTACGGAAGCCACACGGCTGCACCCTAATACCGTCACCAATATCCTGCAGGATCTCATTGCGCAGGGATATGTCAACCGTATTGGAGACGGTCGCCCTTATGTTTACCGGCCTACTGCGGATGGAGAACAGCTTGCCGGAAACCTGCTGGACAAAAATACATTCCCCGGCACATGAAAAATCCCCTGCTCAGTACGGAAGAAAAACGCCGCTGGTTGGCCCGCGTTTTCCGGGACGAGGACGGAGAATACTCTCAGGCGGACAAATTCAAGGCACTGGTGGAAGACACCAAACTGGCAGCCCTTCAGCAGGAAGAGGAGGAATTCAAACGCCAGCGGGAAATGGGCGTCGAACCGCAGGACCCCATCTTGGCTCTGCTCCAGTCCCTCCCCCCGGCAGAACTCAATCTCAATAATCACCCCTCTTCCTGACAACTTAACAAGATGATGGAACAAAAAAGCTCTCTAGACCAAACAAGCTCGGAGAGCTTTTTCTTTTCCAGATAAGTTACGTACTCCCTGGAAAGTGATCTTTATCAATGAAGGGTGGAAAGGGGTGAATTTAGGGTGAATAGGGGTGAACGCTAGAAAAATCAAGGGGTGCAAGCGTTGAGTGATCAGAGAAAGACAGTGTGGAAAATGTCGGTGTCAGAAGAGGAAATTATCAAGCATCGTGGAAAATAATCATGGTAAGATGTCCCGCATGTATACACCTGCATATTGCATCCCCTTGTATGGCTCCATGACTGTTATCTCGCCCGAAGACCGAAGGAAAAAGAATCCGCAAATTTATCATCTTCATGATACCGCTGTCGTATTGATGTGGACAACTCGTGAGAGAAGCAAGACGACATGCTGGGTGCGGGATGTACTCAACAACGTGTGGATTGTGATCAGGAACGAAAGAGAGAAGATGATTGAAAAGAAAAGGCCGCCAGGAACAACCTGACGGCCTGAATTGTATCTGCCCAGTGGGCTAATCAATTAAGCTTATCGCCCGGCGTTAAGGTTTTCATGATGGTTTTTCTGTTGTTTCAATCCGCGCCCCACAAGGGGGCGAAAAGAGTTAGAATGGGAATTGTACGGCGTTTTTCCATCCACGGGATGTGGAAGGATTGGGTACAGGGAACTCGTCAACGATGACAGCACCGACATGGCCACGCAATCCACCAGGAGGCATGGTGGATGGATCAGCATGCGGCTCGTAGGTCTCCTGGCCGGTCTCGGCGGCCAGCTTGCGGGCCTCTGATCGTCCCCGGTTGATGACGGTGTACATCAGCTGCCGGACGTGTTCCACGGCGGCCCAGTTGCGTAATGCCTGGTACACATCCCGGCCCGTGCAAGGCAGGTGCAGCTGGTCGCGCACGATCTCGGCCAGATAGTCCGGAGTTATCTCATAGCGTTGCATGGCATCATCAAGCAGGTGGATGGCCTTGTCCATCTCCGACCAGGTACGGTCCTTGACAGGCGCACAGCCAAGATAAGATGCCAGCCTATTATAGATAGGCACGTAGTGCTCCTGGGTGGCTTTGGTCAGTGACTCGGTGATCCCTGTGGCAGCCCAGACCTCGTCGTGCCTCCAATCCGTCAGAGACGGGAGGGGGCATCCCTGGGACTGGATACGCTTGTAGGCCTTGCCGGCCATAATGGACAGTACGGCAATCTGTCGCTTGGTAAGTGGCTTATTGTTCATGATCGGATTATTGTTCGGGATTTTGTAGAGCCTTGATCAGTTGTTGCCGCTGCTTGGGCGTCAGATAGACAAGAGTGGCTGTTGCTCCTCCTCTTTCAGTGCCTGTCCAGATAGCCAGCAGGATGCGGAAACCATAGTCTTTAACCTCAATCTTGGTCATGCGCTGATCCTTTCCGCCGTGTCGGTTTTTGGTTCTACCCAGTAAGCCTCCGTCTGCTCAATGCGCAACCCCAGGGAGGCCAGCCGCTCGTCATCCAGTTCGGCCTTGAGTTTATCCTTGTCGGGCTTGGGGTCGGAAACTTTGAGATAGGAGGTCAGGCCCATTTCCCTGATTCTGGTGCAGACGGCTCCCCATGTGAATTTGCGGGAAAGCAGTACCAGGGTGGGGTTGCCCAGCCGCCAGCCCCAGCGGGCTTTGCCAGTTTCGCCGGACTTGGCATCTCCTTGCAACAGATTTTCCCGGTTGCGGGTGGCATATTGCTCGGCCTGGGCCAGCTTGACGGCAATCTGGTTGTTGAGACCTTTAATCACGCCGCCGTATTCTTCACGGGCGGCCAGAATGGCCTTGTCCAGCTGGGCCTGTGCCTTGTCTCGCTTGACGGTCAGATCGGCAATCTTGTCCAGGCATTGTTCATATTCGGCCAATGTGGACAGCCCGGTGTTGCGTGTTGTTATTTTAGCCATTGTTGTGTGTGCGTTTTTTGTTAAGTGATTTTTGCTTGCGGTGGATTGTTTGGAGAACATCTTTCAATGTCCGTTTGGGGTCAGTAATCCAGTCATAGAATTCTTGTCCCTTGACCGGAATCCATACATCCCCAACCTGCTCTATCTTGATGGCAACTTTCCCAGGCCAGCGGGAATCGCAGTTTGTCCAAGCGTTACCAAGACCGGGGAAACGGTTTAATTCCATGCAGATTTTTGTGCAGATAGTTTCAAGTTCAATAGTCATTTTTTTTGTTCTCAAGATTCTTTCGTTGATGGCAATGCGCCATTTTATCTGTTTAGAGGAAAGGGTCCTCTTACGCCATGTTTCAGAATAAAATATATATTCAGTGTTATTAATAGTTTTGTTGATCAATGCTTCCCGTAAACATGATAGATTAAGCGGTTTAGTAATATCCTTCTGAACTCTCCGTATAGCGGGAAAATTTTTGGATACATTAATATTCAGAATTTTTTTCACACAACAGTTCCCTACAATGAGAGAAATTCCGTTGTGAATATTCCGGATTACACAATGTTCAATGATGAGATGGCCGCAAATACACGTTCCAAATTCTCCGTCTTCGGGAAAATACGTTTCTACGTGTCTCCATTCCAATTTAGCAAGGTGGAAATTTTGAGATACGGAACATGCCAGCAGTTTTGACTTGAATCGACGAATATGGGAATTATTCATTTTTTTCTTTTTTCTGTTCGTGAGGTATGCATGAAATGCGCCCTCACTATTCAGGAGCATTTTCAAAATACATTTTTTCCTCATATATATTTCCCTCTCGTCTCTTTCAGAAAACTGCCGGCTTCCTCATTTGGTCACTTTTCTGCCACTAGGTCTTTCATGATAGTTATGGTGATCAAAGGTTAGTTTTTTCTTGCTGAATTATGGCTTCCCACAAGGAAAATCTCATCCTTGAGTAACCGTCCGAGCACAGTGTACGGCGTCGCCAAAGTGCCGCAGTTTTTATTGCTGTTGGTGTTGTACATGATAGTGGAGTGGGTTAGTCATTTTGATCATCATGAAGGGCAATCAGGCGGTTAAGCTTTCCCAGCATGGCTTCCCTCTGATTTTCGGGAATGTTCACGGGCCAGTCCTGGCCCGTGCAGATGATGTTCTTTAGTTTGTTCCTTTCTTCCCAATCCACCACGATGCGGGCGCATTTGCTGTCTGCCCGCATGGTGGAGGGGGTGATGTAGGTGCGGATGTCCAGCGTGCCGTTGGCATACCGGATCAGGGCAATATATAAAGGAGCGGGCATGGTCAGGAGGCAGTGGCCAGTTTTTCCAGTTGCTTGTGGACGGCTACAAAATAGCCCCATGTAAATTCCTTGCCGGCCTTGCGGGCGGTCGTGGCGCCGGAGCGCATGCGCTTGGTATAACGTCCTAGGCCGTACTGCTTGACCATTTCCTGCACGATTTTGAGCGTGGCCGGGTCGGGGTCCGGCAAGCCGAACGCCTGCCAGACGCGCTGCTGGTCGGCATAGGTGATGTTCTTGGGCAAGTAGATATTGATGCCGCGCAGGATGGTCTGGCTCAACACTCCTTCCCAGCTCGCAGGCATCCCATGCCATTTTACCTGTCCGTTTTTGGACTGCCCGGAAAGGGTCTTCCCCCATACATCCGTGCCTACCAGGGCCATGCCGCAATGCGTTTCATCATAGATTTCCCTCAGGGTTTCTATGGTTTTGAGGCCCCGCGCTCCGGTCATGCACACCTGATGCACTTCGTCAAAAATCAGGAGATGGGACGGAGTAACCGTCTGCTTGATACGGTCCACCATCTTTTCATAGCGAAGGTTTTGCCCAAGGCCCAATTCACGGGCAATCAGGTTCACGACACGCAAGGCGGATGGGGACGTGGGTATGCGTACCAGCACCACACGGCTTGTGTCGCAACCGGCTTGACGGTCGGCAATATCCTTGCGCCGCTTGTATTCTTCGCAAGCCCAGGTTTTGCCGATTTGAGGGTTCCCCACCAAGCTGACAATCTCCTGGTACTCCACGGAGTATTCAAATGCCTGGGTGATTTTGCGGAATATGTCCGTATCAACAAAAGGAATGCCCGCAACCCACGTTTTGTTGTTGTACCTGCGCCGGAAGTTGGCAATGCTGTTCACTACCTGGTCCGGAGCGGCTTCCCGGCTCTCATAAAAGAGTTTGGAAAGCGTGGAGGGGGAATAGCCCACAGTTTCGGCGGTTTGCTTGAGCGTCCATTTTTCCTGTTTGGCCGTCGCCACCAGCCAGGAAAGCAAGTCCTTGGTCCGTGGATCGTAGCCGGATGCCGCCAGTGATGCGGCGTAATTGTCCCAGAGGGATTCGGTTGTTTCTATTGCGTCCATATTGTTATTGGTTTGGTTGTTGTTTGAAAAAAGAGCTTTAGCCGGGGATCATGTCTTCCAGGGAAAGGTGATATTCCGCTCCTGCTTCTGGCTCCGGTTCGTCTTCCCTGTCAGGCAAGGATGGAGCGGCGAACACGTCCACGCCGGGGACAGAGGGGGCGCCGGGCAGCGCGTCCCGGTCATCCGGGAGAACGTCAGGCTGCTGGCGCGCCAGACGGAGCACGGCATCATTGTGTTCCTTGAGAGCCGCCGCGCTTTCCCTGGCGGGGGCATTGCGGACTTTGTAGTCCATCATCAGATCAGCGCGGCGGGAAGCGATCAGGCCCATTTGGGATTTCACGGCGTCCTCGTCGTTCCGGGCGGCGGCCACGCTCAACGGAGCCGCCCCCAGGATGCCGCCGCGCTTGTCCAGCACGATCACCGTGTCCGGCTTGAACGGGTTGATCACTACGTCGTGCTTGTCGTCCGCCAGTTCATGGCGGCGCCCGTCGTCAAGGTCTGTATAATAGGCGTGATAGATGCGCGGTTCCGGGGAAAGCGTTTTGTCCTGCAAGGTCATGTACCCCCGTTTGACGGTCAGGGTACGCACCTTTTCCGGTCCCAGCAGGGTGACGTACAGGTCCAGCGGTATGCGCCAGAGTTGCTTTTTGCCCTGTTCCCACACGGCGGAGGGAGACAGGCGCGTTTCCCGGAGGCGGGAGGGATCGGCCAGCACCAGCGCGCGGATGGCCTGCCATGCCTGCAATTCCGCCTGTCCCCTGGTGGGATCGGGAAGCTTGTTCTCCGGCGTCCAGACGCCTTCCGCCAGCGCGTACTCGCGGATCATGTGGCCGCATTCCCGCCAGCCTTCCAGCATGTGGTTGGTGCGGTTGTTGATGATGGCGTACACGTCCCGCAGAATCAGACTGAACTGGTAAAAATCCAGGAAGGGGGATTTGATCATGTCGGCATACTCGCCCAGGCGCGGCAGCGCCTTGCACAGCTGGTTCTGGTAGGCGATCATGCCGTCGGTGCTTTCCGGCTGGCGGCGGTCGCGGCCTGACTGTCCGGGCAACGCCCCCAGCACATTGTGAATCAGGCTGTGCAAGCATTCGATCATGGCTTTATAACGGGGATTACCCGCGCCGCGTCCGGCCCAGCCGCCCATCAGGGCGTTGCCGGCTCCGGTTATGCCGCCCATGCCCACGCGGATCACGCCGCCCGTGCGGTCGTGAAGCGCCGCAATGTATTTTTCTGAAAGGTTGGCCGTGCCGTGTTCCATCATCAGCAGGCAGCCATCTGGGTGGTAGCCGGTGGAATAAAGGATGTTGGCCAGGAAGAGGCGGAACATTTCATTATCCAGCGCTTTGCGTTTCTTGGGATCATCCGGCAACGTCACAAAGGGCATGTGCCCCCAATCGAACCGGCAGCCGGACGCAACGTCATGGGCGCCGAATTCCAGCACGCGCACAGGCTTGCCTGCAAAGGTGACGTAGTGGTCATGCCATACGTCGTCGAACATGTATTGACCTCCCACGGGCAGCCCCACGCGGGAAGTGCGCACGTAAGGCAGCACGGCAGCGGCGGCGCGCGATCCCCATTTGCCCTGCTGTTTTTCGGCTTTGGTGCGGGCCAGCACTTTGCGGAGATTGGCCGCAGAGCATCCGGGCGGCAATGTGGCTTTGGTCCAGTCCTCGAACCCCGGCACTTGTTCCCGGCCGGAAATGATGCGGTGCTGGATTTCCAGAATGCCCTGCTGTTCCGATCTCTGGTGCTTGTCCAATATGGCCTTGCCCCAGGCAATGAAACGGGGGGAATGCACTCCCGTGTCGGCGGTGCGGGATTTAAGCGTGTTGCCGTTCACCAGGGCGCGCCAGTTGCCGGGGTCTTCCCGCCAGGCATAATATCTTTTTTTGGCAAGCCCCTTGCTGCACCCCATGGCCTTGGACAGCCGGTCGATGATGCCGCCCGTACCGCATACCGGCAAGCCGGAAGGCAAGTCGGAAAGGGCCGCCAGCCAGCAATAAACCCGGTCGCGGGTAGGCATGTCAAGTGCCAGCCAGTCTGGATCATGGGCAGGTACGGGTACTTTTTTCATAGTGGCTTAAACTGCGGGGAAAGGGATTGATGGGAGGCCGTCGCCGTGACCGGCAAACACATCCGCCACAGGAAGGTTGTTCGGATTGCTGGGGCGGTCCTGGGCGGATTTGCGGGCGGCCTGTACCTGGTCCAGGGTGGAGCGCAGCACGATTTCCAGGGCGGCCAGGTCGTCCTTGTCCAGTAGAGCATGGCGGCCAAGATCGCAGAATTCGCTTAAGCCCTGGCAAAGTTTGTTTTTGGCATAGGCGGCCAGCTTCCTAGCTTCCGCGAGTTCCGCTTCTGGATCGGTTTCTTTTTCCCTTGCCGGGCGTCCGTCAGGGTTGCCGGATGCCTGGAATCCGTGAGATTTGGGCGGAGTGACCACGCCAAAGTCAAAGTAGGCTTGCCGGAGACTGTCAGCGTCGGAAAGCTTGCTGATCTCTTCCAGCGTGCGGGCGTCTCGGCGTCCGCTTTCTATAAGCGCCACATCCACCGTGCCCAGCCTTTTGGCGCGCTTGAGCACTTCCCGGTGGAGTTTCATGTATTTTTGAGCCGTCCTTTTATCAAAAACGAACCATGATTCGCTTTTGGGGCTATCCTTTTTACTATTAAATAGTTTTTGAAAATCACCATGTTGAGAGGCGGATTTCATTCTACCTAGCAACCCGCCCAACACCACCGCCGTCATCCAGCGTTTTTGTTCAAGGTTTTGAATCTGATTTGTCAATCCGGTGATTTGGCCGTGGAGCGCGTTGGCCCGGACGATTGCAATTTCCCAATCCCGGTTGGTAGTTGTCACCTCATTTTGAGGCATGATCTGAATCTCATATTTCATCTTTGAATTTTCTGAAAGCGATTTTGATTTTGCGCATGGCGGCGCGCTCAATGCTGAAAACCCGTTGCCGGGTCAGGCCCAGATAGAGGCCAATTTCGCGCTGTGTCAGGCTGCCGGCATGATCCAGGCCATAATGGCGCCGGAATTCCGGCACCCGCCAGAGGGCCTGCCAAATGGCCCATTCTTCCTCCGTCATGGGGGTGTTCATGTTCACGTCGGCCTCAGGTTGCATGGCGTTACTTGGTGAGGGGTACAGGCAACACGGCGGTGCGGGCATCCTTGAGGCCCTCGCGGATCTGGGCGGCTTCCTTGTCCAGGCAATACACCACCGCCCAGGCCACCAGCCAGCCCATCAGGGCCATAACGGCAACGGCTCCAGCAAATTTTGCAATGTCCCGCATAGTGATATTGATGTTAATGGCGGAGGCGTTCAGGAAGCTTGCTAATCCTGTCCAGCAGAGCTTTACTCTGTCTTATCCCTGTGAGGACGCTGGCCAAGTGCTGGTAACAGACACCTAATTCCGGGGCAGCTGTTCTATAGCTCCAGCCCTTGTCCTTGAGTTCTTGCCGTGCTTTCACCAGATTCCCGGTCAGGGCTTTGGCCTTGTGTTTCTCTTGTGCTCGTGCGAACATAAGAAATCAGATATACGATTTATGAATTGAGAGCAAGGAAGAAATATCATAATTATGAATTTTTCTCACAGACTGATGGAGGCAATGGTGCGGAAAGGCATTAACCAAAAAGAGCTTTCAGAAATTGCAAGTGTTCCTCAAGGAGCTATATCAAACTATTGTAATGAGAAAGGCATGCCATCCTCGGAGGTGCTTTATAGGCTATCAAAAGCACTGGAAGTGTCTATGGAATGGCTTATATCTGGAGAAACATCTCGCACAAAAGATCCTGCCCCGCAGGACAATCATTGGCGAGACCGCGCTCTCAAGTCTGAAGAGAAGCTGAAGATGCTGAAATCAGCCATGCAGGGGTGGCTGAAAAAAATTTAGCAAAAATGTTCGCGGGGGAACAGTTCTCTTGACATAACCAAAAAAAAATAAGAAGTTGCCGGAAATAATATGAGTGAAGAGATAGCTATGAAAGGATCTGAATACGAACTATCTGGTGATTTTTTTATCAAATTATCACACGATGGAGTTATGACATCACGTTCCTTAAGGGATGTTCTGAGCGGATTAGATAGCGTAATAAAAAGTTGTACTCCGATTCTTTCCGAGGTATATCAGGAACGGGTAGCATTGGAAGGGCTTGCCATTGGATCAATACAATCAGGTAGTTCTTGGTTAAAAAAACTCAAGTTTATTACTGAAAAAACTCTACCAGCATTGAATAGTATGGATCCAAAAATCGTTATTCCCATCTGTCTTGCCGCTGTCTTATGGAAGGGAATAGACGTTTTTAAAGAGGGCGGTAGAACGAATAATTTGATAGGAAATGATATCCGTATAGAAAACAATGCTCCCATCATTATTGGGGAAAATACGTCTCCACAACTCAAGGAAGTATTACTAAGACAATATCCAGGACGAGAAATGGAAATAGATGCGGTTTTAGAGGCTGTGGATAAAGCCTTGGAAAAAAAAGTTACATTGTTTGAATCAGCAAAAAAAGGATTAGTTAAATTAAAATCCCCTAATGGACAACCTGTTTCCGCAATTACTTTGGGAAATGAAGAAGAAGGGTCTGCATTACCGCCGCCAATTTTGACACAAGATCAGTTAAATTTTGTGCCTGATAAATACGAAGAGCCGGAACAAAAGGAGCAAAAAGCCTTTTTTGGTGGAGTCTTGTTAAACGTAACGCGAATGAGCAAGAGTAAGGAGAAAGTAAGTTGGTCAGCACAAGTAGAGGAGGATGAAAATATACCTTTACCTAAAACAGTAAAACAGCTCATTGTTGATTCACCAGAATTACAAAAAGAGATATTCGCCCACTCTCTAGATAGGCCTTTTCGTGCAGATATTTATGCTGTTTATATCAGAGATGGTAAGGGAAATCCTATTTATAAGAGGTACATTTTAAAATCCATAGAATAAAGGATATTTGTAATTTGGAGAAAAATAGTAGGATGAAAACATGGCAGATATACACTCTAATTGGCCTTGCGGCATGTATAACCTTGATGCAAGCATGGACCACTTACCGTATGGTGCAATCAGAGGCTGTATTTCCAATGAAAGCAGTTCAATATCTAAAGAAGAAAGAGTTTGATAAACAGTTAAATACATTAAAAACAACTACTTATTACTGGAGAGCTATCCCAAAAGATCAATTGACGGAAGAATATGTACAAGAAGAAATAGACAATGATGACCTTGTAAAAAAGGGGAGTGTTGATCGAGATACTGTTGAAGATAATCTCCACAAATTACTAGATCCTATTTACGATGAAGAATATGTCGGTACTTTGTACGAAACTGATAAAGATGTAGTTATCGTTTACAAGAAAACAGAAACAAGCCACGCTACCACGGAAGACTTTTTCTATCATGATCCCAATAATCCAGAGGATTGTGATCCTTTCAAATAATCTTTCCTACATTCCTCTTACAAACCCCATGCAATATCATTGCATGGGGTTTTTACATGGCCTGAAATATTGGAACAAGGCTGTTGCCCGTGTGTTATATTATGCACATGGACGCAAATATCACTCGCTGGGTGAAGGGGGGGACTTGTGGAGTGACGGAGGCCGCCCGGATACTTGGTTACAGCCAGGACACCGTGCGCCGGATGATTGAGGACGGCGAATTGATCGGTTGGCGTGCCAGGCGCGGAGGCCGTAAATTTTTGATGTACAGGGCGCAAGTAAAAGATGTCGCATCCAGGGCACAGGCGCAGGCGGTGCAGTATGCGCGGGACATGCAGCAACTGACGCTTCCCCTTTAATTTTGCCGCAAATGCCGCAAATACAGCTTTTGCGGCAAACGCCGCATTTGCCGCAAACGCCGCAGCACTATCCGGCAAGTGGGCTAAACTGCCCACATGAACGACGCGCAAAAACAAGATTTTGGAGCTGTAACGGATAGTGGAACGCATGACGAACAAGCCCTCACCCCGGCGTCGGGAGACGCTGGGGTGAGTGAGCCGGAGGCGAACGAATCAAACACCGGGGCAGCTACCACGCAGCAAACGGCAAAGAAGAATACGCCCTGGTATTTGAGCCGGACATTTTGGATCAACGCTGCCGCCCTGTTCTCTTTATTGGTGCCGGCAGTAAGGGATTGGCTTGAATCCAACCCTGTGGAATTTACAGCCGCCCTTGGGGCGGTCAACGTATTGCTCCGGTTTGTGACCGTGGGCAAGTATCAACTTGCGGAGCCGACCGGTGATCAGGATGGAGGCGCAGACAAGTCAGCGCCGAGAGCGTCCCATACATCCGGCGCCGGCGGCTCCGCTCTCTTGCTGATGATCGGCATGTCCCTGGTCATGATGACCTGGGCGTGCAGCAGCACGGACAAGCAGACTGCCGCCAGCGTGGCTCTTACTGACGGCCGGGTGGTGGTCATCCGTGGCGGGTCTTCCCTGGTGGTGGATCGTGACAACCACAGCGTTGCCTGGTCCCAGTCCACGCCGGAGGTGGTTGTGGTTCCTCCCGTGGTACAGGCTACTTCCAAGTAACCGGACTATTAACTTTAACTAATAACTATTAACTAATTGTGAAAGTAGCACTGGACATAGGGCATTGCTCCACGGGCGACCAGGGCGCAGTGAGCCGCGACGGCCTGGCCGAACATCCTTTTTGGGCGCAGTACACGCCGGCAATCGCCAGAGAACTTGAAAAGCTGGGGCACCAGGTGCGCGTCTTCCGGCGCGAGGATTACAGCCGCAGCATCAAGAATGAATGCGTGGCCATCAACGCCTGGGGGGCCGATGTGGCGGTAAGCCTCCATCTCAACTCCGCCGATAGTCCTGCCTGCAAAGGTGGGCATGAGGTGGTGCATTACGACGGCAGCACCAAAGGCATTGCCTTGGCCAAAGCGATTGACGCGCAGTTTGACCTGATCGCGGAGCTGGCCGACCGCAACATACGGACGCCTTATGCCAACCGTGGCGACGTATTTTTACAGGGCACTATCTGCCCGGCCGTGATTGTAGAGGGGGCTTTCCTCTCCGTGGAATCCGATGTCAAATTTATCCGCAAAAAGGGTGAGGTACTGGCCCAGGCCGTTGCTCACGGCATCCATGCTTACGCAGTGCAATGTGGGGCGTAATTGCAGAGGCGGCGGCCACCATGGACGCCGGAGCGGTGGGCCAGATGCTAGCCTACTTGATGGGAGCAGGCGTGATCGGCGGGGGTGGGTACGCGATGGGCAAGGCGCGTAAGTCACCCCAGCAATCAGAAGATGCCCAACGCGTTTATCTGGAAGATAAATTCGCCACCCGCGAAGAAGTTGCCGAAATCAAGCAACAACACCGGGCGGAGGTGTCCGACCTCCACGCGCGCCTAACCGGCATCACGGTCAAGCTCAATGAAATGTACGGACAGCAAAATATGATGATCGAAATTCTTAAATCACGGAAATCACTATGAACCAACATGCCAAGGTTAAAATCGCTATCCTGCGCAGTCTCAAGAGGATGCCCAAGACCTACACGATGCGCGACGAAGCATTGCGCGCGGAGGTCTGTCTGGACGTTCAGCCGCGCCCCACGCTGCTGGAACTGGAAGATGCCCTTACGGACCTGGAACAATCCTCCTGCATTATCGGCACCCGCAATGATCTGACCGGGGAACGCAAGTGGATGATCACGGATGCCGGCATATTGCAGCTTGGACAGATATGACTATCCCGGATGCCATTGTCTCCGTCGCCTCCATGGCTTTCAGCTTAACTGCTCTCTATTTATTTTTCAAATACCGATGAAGAAACTCCGTCAGGACAGCGTAGCCGCCAATCTGCCGCCCTATCTCCGGGACGCGGTGGATGAAATGTTCTTTTCCGGGACGACCTACAAGGCTGTGCAGGAACGGGTGGCGGAAGACGGCATCAGCTGGAGCCTGACGAGCATCGCGCAGTATTACCACAACCACGTCCAGCCGCTGATGGCGACACGCCGCAAGGACATAGCCGCCAAGCTCAACAAAATGGATGCCTCCGACCTGGATGAGGCTACCTTGCAGGCTGTGCGCTCCACGGTGTTTGACCTGGCTACCTCACCAGGTAGTGACCCCAAAACCCTGAAAACTCTGTTCGGCATCGTGCAGAGTTACGCCAAGGGAAAGCTGGAATCCTCCCGCCTGCAACTGGACATCGACAAATGGCAGACGATGGCCGCCCAGGCACTGCTGGACAAGGCGCTTTCGCCGGAGGTCCAGGCAATCGTCAATGGCGAGGGCAGTGACGCCCAGAAGGTGGCCATGCTGCGCCCGCTGCTGTTTGGCAAGGCACAAACAATCACACCGGAATTTATCAATGGATAAAGGCAACTCCCAGCCCCTGATCAATCTGCTTACCTTCCAAGAAGTGGCCTTTTGGCTGCGGCTGCGCACCATGTTTTTCTTGTGGGCTCGGCAGCGCGGCAAGTCCTACCTTATTGCCGCCAAGGCGATAGACCGCATGCTGGAACGTGCTGGACGGAGTTGTTATTTTGTCAGCGCCTCCATAGCCACGGGCAAGGAAATCGTGGAAAAGGAAGCTCAAATCTGGCACGACGCGCTGGCCAAACTGCGAGAAAAGCAGGAAGCGCTGGGCAAGGAACTGGGCGGCAACGTGGTGGACAAGCGATCCCATCAGCTGCTGGCCGTGGATGACCTGGCGGAACTGATGGACAAGCAGGCGGCCCAGGTGCGCATCTACCATACGCGCACCTCTTACAGCCGAACCAAGATTCTGGCCCCCAACCCGGACACGGCGCGCGGCTGGACCGGAGATGTGTTTGGGGATGAGGTCGGGTTCTGGCCAGACTTCCGGGCGGTCTTGGACGCTGTGGAGCCGATCATCTCCCGCAATCCTGATTTTCTGATGTGGATGTTCACGACGCCCCCGGAGGACGACAAGCATTTCACCTATGATTTTCTCAACCCCGGCCCGTTGGAATTCACGCCCAACGCCCAGGGGAATTTTTACAAGACGGAGGCCGGCTATCCGGTCCACCGTGTGGACATTTTTGACAGCGAGCTGGCGGGCCTGTCCCTGTTCGATCCTCTCTCCGGCAAGCCGGTGGCGTTTGAAGAATACCGCGCCCACGCCATGGACAAGGCATCTGCCGATCGCAACTATGCGCTCAAGTTTGTCCAGGGTGGCCAATCCGCCGTGCAGCTGGCGTGGATCAACAATGCCATGTACAAGGGGGCGCAGTGCTGCACGGGCATTGATCTTAGCAAGGAGGTACTGGCAGCATGATGGATTTAAACAAACTCATCCCGCCAACCTGGGCGGAACACTTGAAAGGCGGCAAGGTATGCCTGGGCCTGGACGTGGCCAGCACCATTGACGACAAATCGAACCCCAGTGCCCTGACTGTCACGGAACAGTGGGAAGGCATCTTTTACGAACGGCTGGTCGTGCGTTGGAAAACGGATGACATGGACGTGATGAAATCCATGATCCGGCATGTACTCGACCCCGTACCAAAGTCTTACCGCAAGGCGCTGGTAGTAGATAAAAGCAATGAAAAATTTGCGGCCAACAAGCTGCGCAAGATACTGGCGGGAGAAATCCGCGTGATCGGGTTTGCCGGTAATAACACCGTGATTTTTGAAGGGGAAAAAACCGACGCCAAGACGGCCATGGGATCGGCCTATTGCGCGGCGTTGGAAGACGGCATCATCGCCATGCCGGCGGGCAAATGGCTGAGGGATGATCATCGGCTGGTCAAGCGCAACGGGGCCAAGTTTGAGTGCAAGCCGGACAAGGACGGCAACCACGCCGACACGTTTGATGCCGGCAAACTGGCCTACTGGGGATTTATAGGCAAAAGCTTTGTAGTAGTACCCCCTGAACCAGGACGGCGCGACGTGAACAACTCCTGGGCACAAGCTGCTAATCAGGCGGGCCTGTGGAATAACCAAAACCTTGATGAAAGACCGTTTGCATGAGCCGGAACAATAAATTCAGAAAGGGAGGAACTCTGGGCAATCTCACGCTGACACCGGTACAGGCTGCCCGCCTGAAAAGCGACAGCAAGCCGGTGGTATTTTCCGAGCAAGACTTGCGCGACATCCTGGGCGACCAATCCCGGCACCTGTCCTATACGCCGCCCCTGGACTTTTTGAACATTTCCACGGTGCGCTCCTGTATGAATGAAGCCCTGCGTGGAGCGTACGCACAGGTGCAGTGGATATGGGAACAGCTGGAACCGGCCGATGCCGTGCTGGCCAGTTGCGTGGAAAAGCGGGACACCGCCCTGAAAAAGCTACCCTGGCGCATCGTCAAAAAGAAAGGCCTGAGTGATCTGGAAGATGCTATTGCGGACGCCCAACTCAGAACGGTCAAGGACTTTTGCAATGCCGTATCCAATATGGACGAAGCAATCGCCGCGTTCGGTCAGGCGTCATTCAGGCATTTCCGCCGGTTGCAAATGGTGGAGACATCCCGTGAATTTGTGCTCCAGGTGACGGATAACTGGAATTGGAGCCGGGACGGCTACAACGGGGAATGGCAATGGAACCCACGCGCGACGTTTGGGACGGCGCGGGCGGAAAAGGTTCCCGTGCCGGAATGGTCCATCCTGACGCGGCTCTGCCCGCGTCCCATTGACCAGGTGGCCATGATGCTGTGCCTGGACCGAAAGAACGCCAAGGCACAGTGGATGACCTGCAACGGACGTTACGGGACGCCCCCGTTTTTTGTGATCATGCCGGAAGGAACGGATGAAGACACCAAGACGCTTTATCTGAAAATGGCCATGCAGTGCATCAGCAACAGCTGCGGCACACTACCTCCCGGTGCTGATGTCAAGGCCGTGAGCGTACCGGCCAGCACACCGGACATGTTTTTAAAACTGATCGACCTCTCCACCCAGGAACTGGTGCTGCGCTCCACCAACGGCCAGATGACCATGCTGACCGCTCCGGGGGCAGGAACCAACACGGAAACAGGGTCCACGCACGAAGACGGCTTTGACGATTTGGCAGCGGCCGAAGGAAAGGACATTTCCGGCGTGCTCAACCGGGGCATGGTGCGACCTATCATCGAACAATGGCACCCCGGCCAGGAAATCTACGTGGAACTGGAAATCAAGCACCCGGAAGCAGACGATACGGTGGCTAGCGTCACCAACATTTCCCAGCTGGCCGGAGTAGGTTACAGGACACCGGACGATCAAGTGCAGGAATTGACCGGGTACAACGTCACCACCCAGGCCATGCCGGGAGCCGACGGACTGGGCTTGCAGTCTCCCATGCTGCGGGATATGCACACCCGTTACGCCCCGACCATGCTGTGGCCGGCAGCGCGTGAAGCGTTTGACCAGTCCTGCATGCGAAAAGACTGCAACAGCCGCACCCAGGAACCGGCATTGAGCAAGGATGAACTGGACGCCCTGCGCCGTATGGCGGAGGTGCCGGGAGTGGGAGAAGTGGCCAGACTGGCCGAAACGCTACAAGCCCCCTTAAAGGCCGCCATGAACACCGAGGCGCAAGACGGCCCGCAAGAGCCGGGAAACCCCGTTGCAACCCCGTTGCAAATCGCAAATTTGGAGGATGGCGGCGAAAGGAAAGACACCAACGGGAAGATGAGCCGGTCGGAAGCGGCCAGGCACGCTGCCATGGTGCGCTGGGGGAAGGAAGGAAGAATCGGACGGAACCGTGGCATTGGCCGCGAGGGGGAAGGCAAATCCACCCGTAGCAATACGCCGCTGAAAGCCGGGCAGCACGCGTCAACATCCAACAAGGTGGACGCAGTGGAAAAAGCCATCACCAGGACGGCCAGGAAAGGCGGTAGCGTGAAAACTGGTGTGAAGGTCGGCAAGAAAGACCTGACGGTGGATGGAGGGCATCCGGACTACTACGGAGCCAAACATGCGAAGAAGCATATAGACAAAGGAGAGACAACCGCCCGGAAAGCAGCCCAGGCCATTGTCACGGGCCAACGTTCCAAGGATGGTGCCGGAGTAGTGGCACGAGGCAAGAAAGGCTCCAAAGCGGTTTTGTTCAACGACGGAAAAAAACAGATCAAGCTGAATACGGCCTACAAAGACAAACGACCATAAAAGAGAAAGGCCCGGTCATGAACCAGGCCCTACGGGCGGATAACACGGGCTTTGACCCCAGTTTACTTGCTCAAGCTAATGCGTCACCGCAAGAACAAGTTGCCGACCGGACTTTAACTTTAACAAGCCATAAGCAAATAACAAGAGCGAATTTAAGACATGAAAGTGATACCATTTAAAGATGCGCCCCATGCGCCCTATGAACTGGGGAAAGTGCCGGATGCCGGATGGTTTGCGGTGGAACCAACCTGTGAGTGGACACCTAAAATGCAGGATGAACTGCGGCGAGCCTTGAACGATCCTTCCGACACGGTGTACCAGGCACGGCTGGATGCCCAGGGATTGATGATCCTGGAAGACAATTTTTCTTTAGAAGACACCGACGGGCGTGGGCTGCCCACCTCCGAGCAACACAAATTTGAAAAAGCGTTCGGCTGGGTGAAGGCACTGCACGCGGAAGGGGATATGCTCTGGGCCTGGATTGAATGGACACCCAGGGGACACCAGGCCGTAAATGAAGGGGAATACGTTTTCTTTTCGACAGAATACGATTACCCGGATTTTGAAGTGATCGACACCCGTGTGGTGGCTCCGGTCCGGCTGGCCGGCCTGAGCGTAACCAACTACCCCAACCACAAGGGACAACTCCCGATGACCAATTCTCGCAAACAAGCAAACCGAGATAACCAACAAGACAAAGACATGAAACCGACTAATAAGACCCGCACGGCCATCACCAAGCCGAAGCGCGACAAGAACAGCGAGCTGGACCAGACGCCGGATGAACCGACCGAGGAACAGACGCCTCCCACCCCTCCGGCCCAGGAGGACAACAACCCCGCCGACACGAATTCGGACACTGATCCGGATGACCCGGAAAAGGACACCAACGACGACGGAAGCACTGCCGTAAACATCCTGATGCAACTCGCGGAAGAGATGGACCTGGACGAATCCGCCAACGCGGAGGACGTGCTGGCCGCCGTCCAAGGCCTCAAGTCCAAGGTGGAGGAACTGACCGCCGCTCTGGCTGCCGCCAACGCATCCGGAGGACCGGACACCAACAGCCGCAAACGGCGTTACCCGAACCTGGCTCCCCTGCGCGACGTCAACACGCGGATGCTGGGCCAGAAACCCAACCGGGATGTGAGCGTGCGCATTAACGGAATGAGGCGAGACGTGAACACCCAGGAGAAAGCCATGACGGACTACTGCCAGGGCCGCGTGGATAAAGAAGAACACAAGCTGGGACGTCAACTCAACTCCGCCGAATACGCCCGCGTCTGGCGCGATGCCCGCCAGGACTACCAGGACGGCCAGCGCTAAGGCATCCGGCAACAACCAACACACCAACACACGAAAGGAAACCAACCATGATCGTCTATGACAAGCCGGTGCTGCGCCGGCAATACACGGAGGAAGCCAGCAAGCAGGGCCACCTCCATGAAGGCAAATTTGCCTCCATCAATGCTGCCGGGGAAATCGCCCTGGAAGATAACGACACAATGCCCCATGGCGTGATTAGCGAGCCGGACGGCCAGCTGCGCTCCATGTTGGGCAACCGGACCGGGGCATCCATCATCCTGTGGTCCAGCCAGTCTATCGTACAGGCCCAGCTGGGAGAAGAACCCGGCACCATCAAGATGAATACGCCACTCAAGCGTAACGCAGACGGAACCGTTTCCGCCTCCTCGGAAACCGCCGGCGACCTGATTGTGGGCAACTCCGTCCAGGACGTGGCCACCACCAAGGCAGGGCAGCTGATCAACATGATTATGTGCAAACCCTACAAGGTGGCGGCCGCCTCCGCATAACGTCATTATTAACTTTTAACCATTAACTGATATGAGCACAAATTACACTTACTGTTACTCGTTGCACCAGATGGTGGTGGGCTGGTTCCGCCGCTCTCCGGTCAATCCATTATCCTTTATCGCGCCGTCCGTGAAGGTGGACGGTGACAGCGGGACGTATGACTATTTTCCCCAGGGATATGCGTTCCGTCGCGTGGACACCTCGCGCGGACGCCATCAATCCGCCCGCAGCCTGGATCTGGTTTGCACACCACGTCCATTTGCCCTGGAGGACCACAGCCTGCGCATCGGCATCGACGATCAGGATTTGCACCTGTCCAGGGATGAACTGGACGCCCGCCGCTCCGAAGTGGCCGCCCTTAAAGCGGAGGCCAGGACGGGAACGCTTCTGGGCGTCTGGCAAAGATCCATGATTGCCGACGGGTTTGACCATTTCCGCAGCCAGGTTCAGGCGCGTTCCGGCGTGGGCAACTGGTCGTCTTCCTCCGCCGATCCAATGAAGGAACTCAAGGACGAGATTGACCGCATGGAAACCCAGGCCGGCATCAAGCCCAACCGCATTCTGATTCCGAGCAAGAAGTGGGATGTGCTGGGGGCCTCCCCCGCCATCCTGGATGCCATCACCTACAACAGTGCCAGGGAACTGACCGTTGACTTGTTCAAGCAACTGCTGGGCGTACATGCCGCCGACGATCTCCAGGTAATGGTGGCCAATGTCTCCGTTGGCAAGGATGAAGCAGGACCAGCCGTGGAGTTTGAAGGAACCAACTTGCTGGGTGACGACGTATGGCTGACCTATGCCCAGGAGGGAATGGCCGTCGGGGACTTCTCCGGCCTCAAGGTATTGAGCGCCGGCGGCGACGCCTACGCAGAAAACGTAGAAAGTTACTATGAACGCGGCATTCATACCACTTGGTACGAAATCAATATGAAGCATACGTACGCCGTAACGGCTCCGCCCTGCGTGAGCCGCCTGACGATCAGCTGATCATGGCCTCCCGCTTCCGTTGCGGGAGCGGGAGGCAAAGACTAACAACAACTAAAAGACCAAATCATGATGACAAAACCTGATACCAGCAAGACCAAAACATCCGCCCCCATGGCTGCCCCTCAGGGCGACAACACCAAACCGGCAGACGGAGAACCCACCGGACCCAGCATGACCAAGCAAGAAGAGGATTCCCCTAAAACGGAAAACAGAGAAATTAAGGGCCAGGAACCTGTATCATCCGCCGCCACCTTGCAAACAGCTGAACCTTCCCGCGTAGAAATTGCCGCGACGATTGCCTCCGGTCTGGTGGCTCACGGACGTTATGCTGCACTGCTGCGCGACGAGCGCATGATCCGCGAGCTGGCGGCCAACTCCCTGCGGGTGGCCGATGCCCTGATCGCCGCCGCTAACCCCCAAGCCTGACTGTTGCATGAAAGCCTGGATTAAGCTGACGATAGATGACCTGGCCCTGGTATTCAATGCCAAGGAATTGGCCGTTGTGGTACCGTCCGGCCCGGATTCCGCCAATACTTGGACGCTGGACACCCTGGACGACGTGACGGCCATGGTCCGGGAATCCATCGCCAGCAATCCGGCCAACGCGCTGGACGATGACCAGGCAACCATACCGCGCACGCTACGCGCCGCCGCGATGGACATTGCGGCGGTGCGCCTGCTCAAACGTTACAGCATGGCCATCACCGACGAGCGGCGCAAGGCGGCGGATGATGCCGCCGCACTGCTGGCCTCCATTGCCAGGGCGGAACGCAAGGTGATGGGGCCGGACGGCAAGGTGCATGTGCCCGCTTCCCACAAGCCGGCCATCGTCGCCCCGTCTCCGGCCTACGGCAACGACGGCACAGGCTGGTATCCGGAGCCATGATGCGAGGCATCATGGCAGGTAATAGTGAATAATTATCAGGTAATAGATTATGCCCGCTCCCGGTCAGTTTATCCTTAACAAGCAAGTCATCCCGTCCGAGTTGCGCAGCCGGGAATGGGAAGCTGCGCGCGTGGATTACTGGCGTATGGAGCGGGCCTTTGTGATGGCGGGCAAGGTACGCTTTGAGGATGCACAAGCCTGCCGCAATGCGGCGGCCACGCTGGCCAATGGGAAAGTGTCACTGATTGAGGCGCGCCGGATGGTCCGGGCAGAACTGGAACGCACCGGCTACCGTCCCTCGCCTGGGACTGCCGGCACGATTAAGGATATTTACACGCCGCGCCGTCTGGACGTGACGTTGAAAACCAATGTCAATATGGCGCGTGGCTATGCGGAAAAGAACCGGCTCACGGGCAATGCCATGTACCCGGCCAGTGAGCTGCACCGCAACCGTCAATCCCGCGAGCCCAGGGACTGGCAAACGCGCTGGAACGAGGCCGCCGCCTCCGTCAACTATGAAGGTGTGGCCAGGGACGGTTCTTTCATTGCTCTGAATGATTCTCCCATTTGGGCGGCATTGTCCCGGTGGCGGACGCCTTACCCACCTTTTGACTACGGTAGCGGCATGTGGTGGCGTCCTGTGAAATGGAGTGTTGCCGAGAAAAAGGGCCTGGTAACGGACGAAGACATGGAGCGCATCGAATCCCAGCGGCCGGAGTCGTTCAACCATGATGTTGCCTTGGACGCCAATGTCCGGGATGAAGACCTGAGCGCAGCCCTGGCCGAACAGATGAAGGGCATTGCAGAATGGGACGGTTCCTCCCTGCGCTTGGTGGACCGCAACGGCACACGTCCCTATGATGCCGGAGAGATTGGCCGGGTGATCACCACCCAACCGCGCGAGGACGTGCCGGCATCTCTGCGCACCAACTACCAGGCCGACGCGCTGGCTGAATTTTTAAGCAATCCCGACGGCTTCCGCTCCACTGCTGCGGAAAACCGCGCGGGGCTGGATATGATTGAAGACGTAGCGCGCCTGTTTGGTCGGATTCTTCCCGATGCTGCTCCGGAACTGGAAACATCCCTCACCCTGACAGCGCAAGACATGGCAGCCCTGCAATCCGGCGTCTATCGCGTGCCGCTCACGGTGGCAGCTGTGCCTGCGGTTCCCGTGGGGAGTGCGTCCCCTGCCTCCGGCAACGTGCGCCTGGTGGTGCAAGGCGGCAGCAGCGCCCGGCGCATTGACTTGGCGGCGGCGGCCATCGGTCGCCAGGTGACACCCGGCAGCCGGGTATTGTTGGGCGGTACGGCGTACCGCGTCACCGGCATCGACACGGCCACCAGGCCGGCAACCATCACCGTACACGAATTATGATCAGTCTTAATGTGACCATTACGGGCGGCATTGCTTTGAAGCTTGGGCGCAAAGAACAGGCTCAGGTTAATGAAGCCATCGCCCTGGATCTTCAAGACAACCTGCGCACCCGCTTTGAGGATCGTGGCGGACGGTCTTTTTGGTCGGACGCGGCGCGGGCCACCGTCGTGGAACCGGACGGCGAGGACCGGCTGGCCGTGCGTGTGTATAAGCGCGGTGTCCGGCACCAGTGGCTTGGTTCGGAAAAAGCCCTGGGCGGCCCGTTGCGAGCCAGTGGACGCCCGTCGGAAGTGACAGGAGAGCCGACCAAGAATCTGGCTATACCCACCGATGCCGCCCCGTATGGGTTGAGCATCCAGCAGGCGGGGCTGGGGGGAAGCCTGGTGTTTGTGCCTTGCAAGGGGCCTGTAACGGGGGTGCTGGTTGGCGGCAAAGATGTGCCCGTCACGAGGGGACCACGCAAGGGGCAGACCCGGCGCATGGCAGACCCACAAAGCCCCATCTACTACATCCTGATGCGGGAGGTCACTATACCGGAACACCCGGATGTGATGCCCGACGAGGGCGAAGTGCGCAGCGTAGCCGGGGAAGCCGTGCATGATGCCCTGGAGTTTTTAAGCAGAAAGAAGAAATCATGAAAAAAGCGCCCAGTTACCTTTATGCCCGCAAGTTGGTGGAGCATTTACAGGGGGATACAGACCTTGCCCCGCTGGTGATGCCCGGCATCTTTGACCGCGTGAACCAGTGTGACCTGCTCCTGATGACGGCTGACTCGCAATACTGCTGTGTAGCTGTCACACCAGGCGATCCGAACAATACGGACCAAGCGCAGCGCACGCGCACCACACGGATGGATTGCCCGATGGTGGTAGGTATCTACATGCAGCAGGAAAGCCTGCTTCCGCCAGGGTATGAATCCGTGGATGAATATCTGGCCGACGTCGCGGCTACGATCATCGGACGGGTGCAGAACTGGATGCGTGACGAAGAGGACAACCAGGAAGAACCGGTCGTCATTGGCGTAACGCCGCTGGATTTGAGCAAGCTGGAAAAAATCAAGAACCTGGTAGGCAAGGCCGTCGTGCTGGCCCCGAGACTTTTTTATTAACCCTGAACCATAAATAAACCATGGCAAAAGTAGAAACCAAACAGGAACAGGCTCCGGCAGCAGCCGAGGGGGAAGCAAAGCAGGAAACCGCCGTCAAGGTGCGCATCACTAAAACGGGAACCGAGATTGACGGCTGGCGCTTTGCCGCCGGCGCGTCGGTGACGGTAACGGCCAAACAAGCCGAGGCCCTTATAGCCGATAAGGCCGCCAAGCGTGTGTATTAACTTCTGGCTCAACTATTAAATAAGAAAGACTAAATATCATGAGTGAAGCAACAAGACGAGTGAACTACCTGATTGGCGGCATGCCGGTCAGGATTGCCAAATTCGGAGCGACGGACGGCAGCAAGACGGTAGGAGCGGACGCATGTCCGGCAATCCCCACCTCCGAAGCTCCCGGCCCCTGGCTGTATCTGGGAAAAATCAAGAGCGGACAGGTGGAGCAGGTCAAAAAAAACGTCCAGATTGAGGGCGTGAATGACGCCACCGGCATGTATGAGACGGAGGATGTAACCATGGTGCAGCAGTACAAGCTGAAATTCACCACGCAGTACATTGCTCCGGAAGTGATCCAGCTGGCTTTTGGCGTGGCCGATGAACTGGCGGACAACCAGGAAGCCGTGCCGTTTGTGTCCAACGGAGAAATCAGGGTCTGGCTATATGGCCGCCTGACGGACCACGCCGAAAACGGCAAGGAACTGATGGAGTGGTGCGTCATGGGCAGATTGCGGCTGACGAATACTCCGAATTTCGCGTCCGACCCGGCAACCGCCGAATGGGAATTGAGCATTGAATACAGCCCGCTGCAAAAGCTGACGCCCAAGGCGCTGGCATCTCCGGCGACGGCCTGATGAAAACCCGGAGGGCGGAGGCTGACAGCTGCCGCCCTCCACAACCTCACGAGACATGGAACTGGTGATTGATGGCAGAACAATGGCGGTCCGCTGGCCCTCTGGTGTGCCGGTGACGGATGTGTCCCTGGTGCTGGGCGATACGGTGCCGGTGCGCATCCGTGTGGATCATGCACTCACGGATTGCACTCCGGCGCTGGCGGTCAAGCAGACGATAGGCAGCGCCGATCTGGTCATGACCGTGACCGCGTTTACCCGCCAGGATGACTGGCAGGAAGCGTCCTGGGTGGTCAATACGGTTCCGCTCCAGGAGGCGCTGGACAGTGCGGACCGCGTGGAGCTGGTGGGCGAGGTGGTGCTGGTGGCTCCGGACGGAGCGCAGCACACGTCCCGCCCGATCCGGGTGACGGTGCGCCGGGACATCCTGCCGGCGGATTACGCGCCGCCCGTCGAGGTGCTGGCCGACTGGTCCGATCTGGTAGCAACCGCCCTGGCCGCGCAGCTTCCGGCCGCGCTCAAGGAGGCGGGCGTGGAATTGGAAGCGGCAACCGGGCAATCCACCTTGTCCAGCGGAAACGCCGCCGACACCTGGACCATCGTCGGAGGCTACGCGATGACGTGGGGAGACGAGATACTGGCCGGGCATTTGCCCGACAGCTGCCGCCTGACGAGTATTTCAACCGTGTATTTTTTCACCGACCCCGCCCTGAATCAGTATTGCCTGCGGATTTGGCGGCTGACGGACGGAGCTTACAGCCTGATTGGCTCCTCCGCCTATGTGTCCAACCTCACCCCCGGCCAGACGGCCACGTGGGTATTTACGCCGGGCGTTACGTTGACGCGCGGGGACAAGATCATCATCCAGGTATGCGAAGGGACCGAGATGACGCCTTACGCGCTGGGAATGCACGCCATTCTTACTCCGTCCGTCCCTGGGCGTGGTTTGATCACGGAAGTAGCCAACCCTCCCACCGTGAACGGCACGATGGCCCCGCTGATGACCGTGGTGGTGGACTATGACGACGGCATTACCCTGGGAGGGATGGAGCTGGCCACCGCGCGGCAACTGGACAGCCTGGGGCGGGATGTGCGGCAATCCGCCGCGACCGCCGAGGCGGCGGCGCGGACGGCTAGCCAGTCCGCCGCCACCGCGTCCACGGCTGCCGATAATGCCGCAACATCTGCCGCCAGCGCGGCCAACTCCGCCACGGCGGCGGCTAATGCTCTGGCGGCCATACCTCAAGTGGATGATGCAGGCAACATGACGCTGGCCGGAGGTCTGACGGCAGCGGGAGCCGTCAACGCCAATGGCGGCATCAACATCCCGCTTGCCGTGGGTGCGCCAACGGACACGGCGGCGGTTAATCGTTTTTTGGCTATGGGGCTGGCAGGAGCCGTGCAGGCGTTGATTCAGCCTCTGTACCTCAAAACCAGTTCCATGCCCGTAGTGGGGAGCGGCAGCACCTCTGTTCAATATGCCGGACTTTATGCAACCAGTTCAACGTCGGCAGCTTCCGGTTCTCCTGCACACAGTACGACCACGTTTACCTTTGAAGGGCCGCAGGGCCAGCATAATTACAGTTCTTTCGCGGGCTTCTCAATACCGTTATCTGGCTCAACAGCGTCCAAATTTACCTTTGGATTAGGCCGCGGGTCAAAAACGGTAAGAGGCGGCCTGACGATGGATTCATTTTCCATGATTCCGGGCAATAATCTGGCCGTCAATTACGGAGAGATTATCGACATCACAACCACAGCGGTTCGTGATTCTGTCCGGGGAGGTTACGTGCTTAGAGTGCGGGAGATTTATTACGTCTCTTCCGGTGATTCATGGCAGGTGAAAACTACGGAAAGTTTTATTCCCGCAACTCAAAACCACCCATTTCCCGCCTGCCTCAACAGGCTCATTTTCATGCAGGAGGGGCTTTCAAGCATGTCGTCATACGAGGGGAAAGCGTCGCTTTATATTGAGTTGGGGGGAGGCCAGACAAACACCTTGTACAAGATAGCCGCCCTCAGAGGTGTTTCAGGATTCGAAGACGGCATGGGGTTCAGCACGTTGGTGGCGGATGTAGAGAATCCCAATTCCTGGACATCCTCGGTTCGCACGGGAGCAGGCAATCGCTACCTTTATGCCAATGGATTGATCAATCCAATGTACGCCGCATTGGAAGCCATGGCCGTCAATGCTATTGAAGCCGAAGAAACGGCTGATTTTGAAGATATTAACATACCTCTCTAGTAATGAATAACGCAGAGATACAGATTCAGTTTCCGCAGCCTGGTAACTGGCAGGAATTCACCCTGACGCCCATTTACCGGGACGCGGGCGGTTATAGACCTCCGGCCCGCTATACGCAGGACGATATACCAGCGGAGCAGTCTCCGGCCATGCAGGCCGTCGTTGCCGCGTTGGTGGGCTTGGGTGAGGATTGGCAGGCCGTTCAGGTGTGGGCGCGACTGAAAGAGTTTTACGTTCCGGAGGTGGATGACCCGATGCGGACGACGGAAACCGTGGATTTGACTGTGGAGGCCGTCAATCCGCAGGGCGGCCGCAGGGTGTTTACTTCCCGTGATTACCCGGAGTTCATTGTTACCGACCCCGCCGCCGTGGAGTTTTTCAAGCATTTCACTACCAGCAATCTTTAACTGATTATGGACGCATACCGTTCTCAGGATACAGTGATCTACCGCCCGATCGGGGACGATGCCCCGGAGGCGGTGGCCTTGTGCAGTTACGGGGATGTGATGGTTTCCCTCGTGGATGTGGCGCCCTCCGTCCAGGTGCAGCGCGAGGCCGTGATAGGCAGCCGCTGGATGCACCAGGCGGCACGCGGCAATGCCGGGTTGCAGATGTCTTTTTCCCTGGCGCGGGCTTTCAGCACTTACGCCGCTGCCAGGGCATGGGGATTGGACATAGCGGAATTGCTGGCGCTATACCCGGAGGGCATGGTCACCTGGATGACCGCCTATCATGCCGGCATCCCGCAGCGCACGCGGGACTACCGCGCCACCCTTGACCATGTGCAGCCCTTGCCGCCGACCAATGATCAGCGGTATGGAGCCGCCGCGTTTTGGGGTGTGCTGGAAATTCAACTGTTCTTAACCGGAGACATTGATTGACCTATGGATTACGACGTAAGCATCAGCATTGGCACGACAGCGGATTTGAACGGACTGAACAAGGCGCAGCAGGCCGTGGACGGTCTGGCCAAAGCTGCCGGCAAGGTTCCCGGCAGCTTGTTGTCCGGGGGCGTGGGTGGTACCGCTGCCCCGGATTACACCGGGGCAGCCACCGGAGGCGGCATGACCTGGCGGCTGGATGGAGCGGCGGAACTGGCCAATGCCGTCAAGACGATGGACGGCTCCCTCAGGCAGGCGGGCAAGAATTTCACCGTGACCTCCCAGCGCCTGGACAGGAGTGCATCCTTGTTGTCCCGGAGCATCAGCACGCTTACTTCCCTGCCCGGCAAGCTGCAAGCCTGGGGCAGCAATACAATGCAGTCCTGGGGCCAATTCAACGGCGGCCTGCAAAACCTTAAAAATGTGATCGGGCTGGGCAAGCAGGCATGGGATCTTGGCTGGTCTATAGGAGAGTCGCTCAATGAGGCATTTGGCGTCAAGGCCAAGCAGATTGACGCCAAGCTGGCCGGAATCATCCAGGCTGCCCAGGACAAGCTGGCCCGCTGGCAGAATAGTATCAATTCCGCCCGTGCCCAGCACCGCGAGGACGCGTTTTTGAAGCAGGAGGCTGCCGGAGTTAAACAGGTGAACGATGCTTATAATGCCCGGCTGCGTACCATTGAAGCCATTGACCGCAAGGCCATGGCCGGGCTGGAAATGCAGAAGAAACTGCTCCAAATTGAAAACGAGAAGAACCGCAGCATTGTCAACCAGCGCCGCATCCGGGGCGAGATTACCGAATCCCAGGCGCGGGATGAATTGGCCAGAATTGATGCCAAAGACGCCAACGAACGCATGGACATGGAGCGCAGGCAGGCTGACCAGGCGGCACAGACGGCCCAGGCCAGGGCGGATGCCGCCGAGGAACGCTACCGCAAGCTGCTGGAGTTTTCACGCTCCTCTGCGGCCAAGCAGGCCGTGGAGGGCATAAAACCTATTGATGTGATGGAAGAGGCCGATGCCGCCAAGAAAGCAGAAGAAGATCTTGCTCTCTGGAAGGCAATCCAGAAACGCCAGAAGGATGCTCAAAAGGAAATACAAGAGGCCATTAAAGACCAGGCACGCGCCGCCACCATGCTGCCCCTGGCAGGCGCTCCGATTGCGCTGGCACGCAAACAGGATGAGGACCAGGCACGGCAGGACTATGAGGCCGCTGTGGCTGCACAGCATGAATTCATGCGTGCCAGAGGGATGAGCTTTAACGAGACGGACAAGGGCAACGAGGATATGTTGAAAAAGAAGGCGGATCAGCGCCGGCAGGCACTGGGGAATTTATATGAGCGCATCAGCAAAACGGGGCTGGTAGGAGATTTGACCGGGATGAATGACGATGAACGGCTGGCCGAGTATGTTCGGATTTTACAGCTGGTTCGTTCGACTATTGATGATGACTCCGCCCGCCTGGAAGAAGCATTCCAGGAAATGCAGGATGCCAGGCAGCAGGCGGCGGAAGCCAGTTCCAGGCTGAGGGGGGTACTGACAGAGCATCAGGCCCAGACGGCGGCCAACAAGGCCGTAAACCAGGAGACGGCCAAGACCAACGCCCAGCAGGATGCCGTGAAACATACCGATGTGATGGCCTCAGCCCTGGAAGACCGGCTCCGCAAGGAAATTGAAACCAGACAGAGGAATCAGGAGAAGCAGAAGGAGGCCCTGTCCAGGACCAATGAACGGCTGGATGCCAGCATGGACCGTTTCCAGCAGTATGCGGAGAGCTTTGAGGGCAATGATGCCTTAGCCGCCAAGCTCAAGCAGTTTTCCGATATTTTCGCGCGGCTGAAAGCGTTGCCGCGCAGTGCCTGGGACAAGAAGGATTTGAAGGATGCCCAGGCGGCCGAAAAATTCGCCAAAGAACTTTTTGAGGCTGCCAAGAATTCAACCAACCAGGATGAGAAGGGGATTGCCCAGGCGGCTATGCAGGCCATTAAGGCTTGGCAGGATGCCATCAAAAAAGAACGGGCCATCAAGAAAAATGATAAGGAATTGCGCGATCTGGAGCGCACTGCCCAGGATGTGGCCAATTTGTCCGGCAAGCTGCACGATGGCCAGGAGAAGGTGCTGGAGCTGGATGACTGGCTGGCCAGGATGCGCCGTAAGGTGCTGGGACGCTCCGGTGAGATCGCCAACAAGGAGCCGATAGGAGCGCTTCCGTACGCCGAAGAGACGTTGAAGAAGGTTTTTTCCGAACAGGGCGACGGGGGAACATCTGTAACTCAGGGCGAGCGCAAGCTGCTGGAACATCTTAAAAGCAGGCTGGAAAATGACGACCGGTGCCTGGAAGCAGGGAATGAGTTTAATGAGATGATCGGCCTGATTGACCAGATTTTAACCAGGTATTCCTCCGCGCAGTCCACCCAGGGCAAACTGTCCGGAGAAGTGGCCCGCCTCAAGGCGCGGCTGGATAAGATTGATTCCCAAGGAAAATTCGGACCGCGCAGATGAAGATTGTTGAACTTACGGACAAGGCCCTGGAAGACGCTTCTTACAGCTGGCAGAATTTTACGCCGATGCGCGTTTCCTGGCGGCAACTGGCCAGAAAACAGGATGAGGTGGCTCCCTATAAATATAAAGAGCCGGTGCGCATTGTCTGGAACGGTGCCACCATCATGGAAGGAACGGTCCGCAAGTGTTCCCTGGATCAGTCCGGCAATGCCTGGTACTGGTCCATTGAGGCTTGCGATATTCTCCAGCCTTTGGAAGCGGCGCTGTACTTTGGCGCGTCCGGAGCGTTGAGAGGGTCTGTAGGGGCGTCCTTTAAAGTCAGCTCCGGGACGGGGCAGGATGTGCCTCGCCAGATTAAAATTGCTGATGCGTTGCGCCGGGTGATGGAGACTGCCCGGCAGTATGGATTGCTTCCGCCCGAAACCGGCATTGATGTGACCGTGCCGACGACGGCCACAGCCTGGGATTCCTCCATGTCCTGCGATACTTATGCCGGCGTTTTGCGGAAATTGTTATCCCTGCGCCCCGGCATGGTGATGTGGGTAGACTATTCCGGTTCTGCCCCGGTGATTCATGTTGCCGATGGCGCGGATTTGAAACAGGCGCGGCTGGACAGGGTGGCCGACATTCTCTCCGAGATCATGCTGTACCCACGTCCGGATCTGGTTCCCCCGGCGGTGGGCGTTGTGTTGACGGCGGGTGACCTGGTGGTCGACACCCAGTCCTGGCCCAGGTGGGCCAGTCTGCACCAGGAGGGGTGTGTCACTGTCCAGATGGCCGCTCCGCTCAGCAGCGGGGACGACGGGGATGATACAGCCCCCAGTGAGTCTCCATGCTGGAATTTCACCAAGCCTGTGGTGGAGGTGAGAGGGGCGGATTTCCCTTCCGGGGCGGATGATGCCGCCGAGTGGTGGAAGAGCAAAATTCCAGGGTTGTCTGCCGTGCCCGGCGTTAAGTTCGGCTCCATCAAAAAAAACAGGGTTTCCAATGTTGAAGGAATGGACATGTCCAATTATTCTGCCGACGCGACAGCATTCGAGCATGTGTCCGGCCAGTTGTCGGAAGCCTGTAAGACCATTAAATGGAGCTACGTGGAATTCCGCCAGTTCGCCTGGATTACACAGCCTCCGCCAAAAGGATGCGAGATGCTGTTCCCCATAGAAAAGAACCGTGGCGGCCAGCTTTGTTATTGCAACTGGTTCACCTGGACTTGCCGCACCATCAATGTCAAGCGGCGCAAGTACAGAGCTGACAAGGAGGGTACAGACGGAGGGGATGGAGGCGGAGAACCGCCCTCGGGCAGCACAGGAGGCAGCGCAGAGGAGCCGACCGTGCCTGACTATACTGCCGCGCTCCGGGATTATTACGACATTACCCGCGTGACGCCCTGGGAGGGCCAGGTGACGGCCCTGCATGCGATCAAGCCCCGTTTTATGGTAGGCCGCAAGCTGGTCATCAGCGGAGCCAGAGAGGAGTACCTGACGATGGACACGGTAGTTCAAAGCGTCAGCGTTGATGTGGATGGGGGCAGAACCTCCCTCCGCCTGGGTGCGCCTGGCCATTTGTCCCTCCAGGATATGATTGACCGGGTGCGGCAGATGGCTGCTGCGCAACAGGATTTGGATGAGGAACAGGATGGTTCGGACACTCCGGCGGCAGGATTGACCTGGGATATGGAGGCGTCACAGTCTCCGCCGGCTCCGACCGTCGGTCCGGAAGGCAAGATGGTATGGGCCACCGCCCCGGCTATTCCTCCTGTCTATGCGCTCCAGGTAGCGTTAGATTGGGATGATGATTTTTCCAATGTGATCGGCTCCAGGATGAGGGAGGTGTCCTTCTTAATGGATGGAAACAAGATCGGACAAATACCTGGCGATAACGGCGGCTGGAAAACGCTTGGTCAAACCAGCGGGGAAGTATGGGTAAACTGTATCGTCAACAAGGAAGGGGCCTTTGTGTCTGCCGGCGTAGGCACCCAGCAGGGGACGATTGATATTTACCCGCCGCTGACGGCGAAGGGAGGGGAAAAAGAGCAGTATTCCTATTCCTTCCACGTGGCGACAATCAAGGACAAGCAGGTGATACAGCATATGCTGGGCGATATACAGCTGCCGATTAAGGTGGCGAGTACCTATCCCGACGGCCCGGCGGAATAATAGCGCAGCAGTATGATCAGGATGTTCATTTTTTCGTATTCCGGAGACGCTGCCGAGGCGGCGGCCTGCGTGCGGTGCGCCAGGATGTCCGTACCCTGTGCCATCGTGACGGTAGTGGACGATGCTTCCCATCCGGTACAGAAGGAGACGGCAGAGGCTCTCCGAAGCATGGGCGCGGAGTATGTGCAGTCCTCCTGGGAGCGCCACGGCAACCTGCGGGGGCCTGACTGCATCCGGGGCATGCTTTCCGAGATGTGCCGGGAGGCGGAGGATGACGACATCCTGGTCAAGATCGACTGTGATACGGCCCTGTTGGACGGAGGTTGGCTGTGCTGGATGCAGGAACGGCCCTGGTGCCAGATGTACGCCTCCGGCTCCCTGGGCGATGGGGAGTGGATGATTTACGGCTGTTTGTACGCCTTGCGCGGCCGGGTCGCCAGGCGATTGCTCCGGGATATGGATTGGGAGAACATGGATGCCCTGGCTCCGGAGGACTGGACCATCGGGCGGGCGGTATTGGCCAGTTTGCCCGCCGCGCTGGTACGTATTGATGAACCATGGAGCCAGCGCACGCCGTGGAGTTCATGGACGGCCTGGTGCTGGTACAGCCTGACGGCCTCTCCGGAGCGCTACGCCTCCCGGTTTGCTGTCGTTACGACTGGCAATCCCCGGCTGGATACCCAGCCGGCCAGCGAGCGGGCCAGAGTGATGCACCTGCTGGCCGACGCCAGGGAGCGGATGATCCGGGAGGGGAGAGTGATTAGGGAGGACGACGAAGCGGTGGATTGGGGCGGCCTGCTGGCCGTTTGCAGGGGCGAGGCACCGATATTGCAATAAAGATGCAGCGGGATGGCGTTCAGGGGCGTTTTTCCACACTGCTTGATAATTTTTCCACAATGCACTGCGACGTTACAAAAGTACGGCGGGAGGCATCTTCTCGAAGCTTGCCCTCGTCATGTTTCAGTCCACGCACTCCTTGCGGAGTGCGACCCATGAGAGACCTAAGGCCCGCCCGTACTACCTTGTTTCAATCCACGCACTCCTTGTGGAGTGCGACGGGGATTGCTTTCAATGACGATTTTTGTTGTCAGTTTCAATCCACGCACTCATGAGATTGCGACCCGGGGCGGCTATGGCACTGATTATCAACAGTGCAACGGGCGTTTTGCGCCAACCTCCCATGGGAGGTACAAAGATTCCAGGTCGTAAAAAGAGATGATAGTTGTCAAGATCGGAACCCCAACGGATTACGAAAATCGCCGGTATTCCGGAAATTTCCTGTGAGCTTGGGGTCGGCGGAAGGAAGACCGGGAGAGGAGCTTTTCATACGTTAAAAAGCCCGCATCTCCGGCAACCAGGGCCTGTGCACGAAGCGGAAACATCCTAACCTGTTCCCTCTTTCCCGTCCAGAATTTTGTAGGCCTCTCCCCGGAAACCGTTTTATTCTGTTTTCTACAAAAGAAGAGGCGCCCCGGGATAGCCGTGGTCCCGAAGCGCCCTGCGGAAAATATCCGCGGTTTACATGATGCTTTTGCGCGTCCACCTGTTCAGGCTCAACAGCCATACCAACGCCGCGGAGACAGCGGAGGACAGACAGGCCATTAACGGAATTTTCACGGCGGAGGGCAACCCTCCCAGCCCGATGAAGTTCACGAAGTCATAGGAGCACTGGACAAAGAAGAAGTGGCACAGATACACGCCGAAAGTAAGCGCCGCCACCTTGCTCAGCACTGGACCAGCCTTGATTCTGAGCCGGCTGACGACGGCAAAGATGGCAAAGGTCATCAGGAATACATTGATTCCGGAGAAATACCAGAGCACTTCCAGCTTGGAATACTGGCCGGGGAAGTGCTTCTGCGTTTCCAGAAAGCCGAAGAACGTAACGGCAAAACCAATCAAAAAGAGGGGAATAGTAATGGACAGCGTTTTTTTCCAGCTCCAGGCCAGCGGGTATTTGGTCAGGTAATGCGCCAGCACCATGTATCCCAGGAATCCGGAAAAGTTATAAAACATACCGTACGGATTCCAATCGCAAACACCCAGAATACCCATGTTGCCGTAATTGCCCTCATAACCCAGTGCCGGGGCAAGCATCTGGATGTAGGGGAGAGTCATGCTGAATATCCAGATGCCCAGGAAGATTTTCACATCTTTCCTCCTGGCTTGCGTCAGCCATGCGCTCATGATGGGCATGAAGAGGTACAGGCCCACCAGCATGTATACATACCACAGGGGCGTGGTATCATAGTTGAAGTTGAAGAAGAAGGTATACAGCTTGCCGACGGTGGCGCTCCAGGTATAAGTGTCCATCACGATGTTGGGGCTGGCCGTTTGAACGCCTGCGGCAAAGTATCCGAAGTAGAGCAAGGGAAGCGCCAGTGACCAGACAATGAGTGGAACCAGCACCCTCTTGAGGCGCCTGGAGTAAAAAGCGCCCATTTCCAAGGTGACGGGAAAGAGCAACACTCCAGAGATCATGGCAAACAAAGGCACGCACGGCCGTACCAAACTTCCCCAGAAGACAGCGGATTTAAAGTTGAAGGAACCGTCAAAACTTCCAACGAACGGATCACAGCAATGGGCCAGGACAACGAGGAAGCAGGCCAGGATACGCAGAAAATCCACCCAGACGATGTGGCTGCCGCGGGAGTTCAATGATTGGTTGGTGTTCATGGTTACGTGGGAAAAAAAGCGCCGCGTCATCGCAAACGTTCCTGGTAATATACCCGTTTCCTGGAAACGTTCTATCATCAAATGGAGAAAAGAAACAAAAAGCACCCAATCCCTCCCTCCCGGCAACAGGGGAAAGCTCTTCGGGAAAGCCTGCGCTTCCTGCAGGCTTCCACGCCTCTTCCCCATAAGAATTCATGGAAACTTTTCCTACACCACCGGAATTGTTCACCGTGATGCCTGGTGAAAGTTTTCTCATTCGGCGAAGTTCATATTTCATTCAACAGGATACTCCTCTTCCCTCCTTGCAAAGAAAAATTTTTTTCCTCCTTTCAGTGAAGAGCTATTCCGAAACGGAAGGGGAACACACTCAACACCCATGTTTTCCTTTTGGACCGGCAGGAGGATTTCCCTTCATTTTTATGGCTAAGATACCCGGAAGCCGGGATTCAGGCCTTCCTTACCCTTTCACACGCTGTCTGTTTTAAAACTGCCTGGTGGCGGGATGAGATTGCCATAGCGGTGAACGGTTTCGGAAACAGACTGTTCCCGGAAATACCCCAGCAGTTCCAACCGACCATTGGCAAGCACGGGACGGTCCAGTACTTCCACATCCCGGGCACGGGCGGCATTGGTCAGAGTCTCGGAAATATCTGTTCCACGCAGGAACCGTACGCCTTGAAGGGCTTCCGGCATCCGGCCGATCAATTCCGCTTCCGTTTCCACCGTCAGGGAAGCATAGTAACCATGCATTTTCTGAATCCAGGGGCGGCTTGCCCCTATGCTCAGGTGCAGGAGCACCCCGCACAGTTTCGCCCCCAGCAGCAGAATGGCGACGTCATCGTCGGACATGTTTTCCACACGGGCCAGAATTCCCTTCACCGGGGTATAGCGGAAGATATTATTTTCTCCGTAAACACGGGAGGGATCATGGTCCACGCCGAATTCCTCCATCCACCACTTGGCCTGGGAACCAGCCGCGGAACGGATGCGCTTGGCGCAGTCCGGCAGCTCGGAACACAGTTTTTCCACCAGTCCGGAGATACGTTCACCCGGCGTGCGCAGCTTTTGGGGCAGCGCCTTTTCCTCCCAACTTCCCAGCATGGTAAGGTAGTTGGGACCTCCGGCCTTGGCTCCAGGCCCCATGGAGGAATGATTCCACCCGCCGAACGGCTGGCGGCGGACAATGGCGCCGGTGATGACACGGTTGATGTACGCGTTGCCCACCTGCACTTTAGTTTTCCACAAGGCAATTTCCCGTTCATCCAGGGACTGAAGGCCGCCGGTAAGGCCAAATTCGGAATCGTTCTGGATGTCAATGGCTTCCTCCAGGTTTTCCGCACGGATGATTCCCAATACCGGACCGAAGCATTCCGTCTGATGGAACCAGCTTCCCGGTTTCACCCCCAGCCGGATGCCGGGAGACCAGAGGCACGGGTTGTCTTCCGAAGGTTCCGGCTTGAGCAGCCATTCCTCCCCGGGTTCCAGCTGCGTCAGCGCACGGAGCAGATTCCCTTCCGGCTCCCTGATGAGCGGCGTCACCACGGAGTTGACTTCCCAGGATCCGCCTACCTTCAGGCTGGCGGCGGCATCCTTCAACTGACGCAAAAAGGCGGGATTGTCATAAACGGAAGCCTCCACAATAGCCACGCTGGCGGCGGAACACTTCTGTCCGGAATGACCGAAAGCGCTTTTCACCAAATCCTTTACAGCCTGGTCCGGATCAGCCGTAGCAGTAATGATCATGGCATCCTTTCCGCTGGTCTCAGCCAGAACATGCAGGTCAGGCCGCAGTTCGCGCAGCATTTTTCCGGTGCGGTAGGATCCCGTCATGATCACGCCGTTCAATCGGGGATCCATCAAAAACTTGCGGGAAATTTCATTGCGCGGCATCGGCACGAATTGAAGGACGTTTTTAGGCACACCGGCACGCCAGAACGCCTGGACAATCTGCCAAGCCGTATAAACGGCCAGTTCGGACGGTTTGAACACCACGGCATTTCCCGCCATCAGGGCGGCAGCTACACCGCCCGTCGGAATGGCGAAGGGGAAATTCCAGGGAGACATCACGCAAATGGTACCCAGCGGGGACATTTCCACGCCGTCGTTCATTCCGTCGCGGTCCAGGCCTTCCGCGTAATAGCGGCAGAAGTCTATGGCCTCGCTTACCTCCACATCAGCCTCCGTGGGAGCTTTCCCGGCATCCCTCACCATGGCAGCAATGGCTTCCCCCCTGATTCTGGACAGCTCCTGCGCCGCCCGGTGCAGGATTTCAGCGCGTTCGCCAATGCTTTTGGACGCCCAGGAGGAGCGGGCCCTGTCCGCCGTGACCAAGGCATGTTCAACCTGGTCAAAATCCGCATAAGCGAATTTATAGGAAACTTCATTATGGCGGGACGGATCGCGCCCCACGCCCCATAGATTAGTCGTAATTTCCTCACCATCTATAACCAGAGGGATTTCCTCGCCGGATTTTTCCTTCTCCGCGGCAATCAGCCCGTTGATCCATTCCGCATTCTGCCGCAGGGACCAGTCCGTATCCCGCTCGTTGGCAAAGGCGTCCCGGTAATGTGAGGGCTGGATGGGATCCGCAGCGCGGTTCTGCGTGCGGTTGGGGCCGTACTTCACCTCATCCTTTTCCTGACAGGCCTTCAAAAACCTCTTTTTCTGGACCTCCCAGCTCCGGGACCCCGGTGTCATGCCGAAGAGATCATGCAGGAAGTTCTCCTCACTGGTATTTTCATCCAGTCTCCGGACCAGGTAGGCAATAGCACTGTGAAAATCTTCCTTCAAAACCACAGGGGCATAAAGGAGCAGACCGTCCGCCGCCTGGCGGATAACCCGCGCCTGATGGTTCGCCATCCCTTCCAGCATTTCGAATTCCACCTGGTCACGCACGCCTTCCCGCTCACGCAGCAGCATGGCATAACACAAATCAAACAGGTTGTGGGAAGCCACGCCGAACTGCACATATCTGGCATTATCCGGCATGCAGCCGTAATGGAGCATTCTCTTGTAATTGGCATCCACCTGGGCTTTCGTGCCATACGGGGCCTGCGCCCAGCCATGCATGGAGGCCTCCACCTTCTCCATCGCCAGGTTGGCGCCTTTCACCAGGCGTATTTTGATGCGCGCCCCCCCCTGCTCCACACGTTCCTTCGCCCAGGCGCACAGCTTCATCTGCTCCTCCCAGGAATCCGGCAAATAGGCCTGGAGCACAATCCCCGCCTCCAGCTGCATGAATTCATCCTCCATCAACGTACGTTTGAACGCTTCCGCCGTCAGATGAAGATCACGGTATTCCTCCATATCCAGATTCACGAACTTGGGCTTTCTGGAACCGTCCGGCAACGTTACCGCATTGGTAATGACCGCCCGGTACAGGATGCGCAGACGCTCCTGAATCAATTTGACGGTTTCTTCAAAGGCTACCAGATGAATCTGGCTGAAAATGGCTGAAATCTTGACGGAAATATAGTCACAGTCCTTGTCTGTCAGCCGGTCCACGACCTGCTGAAGACGGTGGTGCGCTTCGCTTTCACCCAGAATGGCCTCTCCCAGCTGGTTGATATTCATCCGGATGCCGCCCTTGCGCCTGCGGCGCAGGTGGGGGCGCAGTTTTCCATCCTCGGCAGGAAGAATTACATTGGAACTCTCTTTTCTCAACTGGCTGGTAATCATGGGCATGACTACACCCGGAAATTGAGCGGAAAATCTCCCCCCCATTTTCATGGCGAAACGGTCCGCCGCAGACAAATAACGGGGAACGCCATATCCGTCCAAAAGATAGCGGAACAACTCAGCACCCCGAACCGGAGAAGAAGGACGGAACACACGATCCGCCAGTGCCAGCGTAAACGCCTTGCCCGCCGGATCATTCATCATGCGCTCCATTTGCTGCGCCTGCCTCTTCTCTTTCCCTCTCATCCCGGCATTCGACTGCTTTAAAATGGACTCCGCCAGTTCCACAGCCTTGGCGGCCAGTTGCTGGTCAGTCCATTGGCCTCGGCGAGCCTCCGCCATCATGTCCGGGATGGATGAATCTGTCATAACGGTTCGAAGACTAGCCCCGGGCAGGGGCAAAATCAAGCCAATTTGCCCGGTCCTTCCTGTGGAAAGAGGAATCACGGAGGAAAACGCATCCCTTGATTCCGTGACGGAAGCAGGGGAGCCTTCCTGTCCATTTCCGGCAACTCAGGAAAGACACATTAATCATACCGCGCAGCCGCCAGACGGGCTCTTCTCAGCTCTTCCCTGAGCTGGTGCGCCCGTCTGCCGCAAACGCTAGAACGGTTCATGTCCCGGACCTCTTCCAAAACCGCAACCGCCTGGTTGAAGGCATCCTCGCTTTCCGAAGTGTGGGCTTCCCGGTACAGAACCTCTTCCAGCCGCACCCAGAGGGGATGCACCATGGAGAGCAGAATTAACTGGCGCTCCTCCACGGATAACGAGGGATCATCCGCGCAGGCACGCCACGCTTCCAGACATGTTCGTATGGAAGAAGCTTTGCAAGCCCGGAAAGACTCGCCAAGCAATTCGGCCGTTTTCCTGTTTTTCTCCAGACGAAAGGCCGCCTCCCGGGCGTTAAGAAAAGCCGGAACCGTACAGTTCAATTTTTCCAGACGCTTCATGGTGCCAGGATAATCCCGAAACCAGGCCTCCGGAGGCACCTGTTCCAGTTCCCGGCAGATGGCGGAGGCTTCTGCCGCAGGGTCCCCGCCCTTCGGAATATCATTCACCCGCGTCACCGGCCGCACGCGCTGCGCTTTTTCCGCAAGCAGGGACACTTTTTCCCGCAGAGAAGCTGCAGAGGCCCCTCCTTCCACCAGGTCGAACACACGTCCTTTGGAGTCAAGAAAAACCACGGAAGGCAGCATGCGCACACCATGCATCGCCGCACGGGACAGGCTGCCGTTTTCTTCCCAATCCTTCACGGAGGGATGTCTGGGAACCGTGACAAACTGCACGTCACGCACATATTCATCCAGCGCGCGGCGTTCTTCCGTGCCCGGCTGGAGCACTTTCAACCAACGGGCTTCCGCTGAACCGGGTTCCTCTGAACCGTACACAACCAGAACAGGGGATGGAAGGGAAGGAGCCGCAGAACAGGAGACGGAAAGGGCATCCATTTCCGCACGTCCCGGAAACGCCAGCGCCAAAAATGCAATGACCGCTAAAGTCCTCATGAATAAACTGCCATCCATCAGCCCTTTCTGATGGTAATGCGCTTGTAACGGCTGTCCCCTTCTTCGGACTCCGTCACAATTCCTTCCATGGACTGAAGGGCATTATGCACCAGGCGGCGGTGGTAGGCATTCAACGGAGGCATCTTCATCGGCTTGCCGCTCTCCTGGACGCGTTCGGCCAGGGAACGGGCCTTTTCCAGCAGACGGGCTTCGTTGCGCTCCCGGTAATGGTCGCAATCCACCTTCACGCGGGGAGCATCCTCCATCTTGCGCTGGATCATGCGGTTGACCAGATACTGAAGGTCATCCAGCCTGTCCCCGTCACCCCCAATGATGTACTGTGAATCCGGGGAGGAAATATTCAGGCACACGATGCCGTCCGTTTCCGTTACTTCGATATCCGCGGAAAACCCCAGCGAAGCCAGAAGGCTCTTCAAACTCTGTTCAGCTATTTCTTGCACCGTCATTACTTTAAATTAATAGGAAAAGGGTTCCATACCGGAAAAACCGCCTCGCGCCGGACGGTGCGAGCCTTTTCTCCAATACCCGATTGACATAAAAATCATAACCTATTTATTCCCCTCGTCTATGAAAATTTGTGGAAGCTCCGTTCCATATCATGTACGCAATGGCGTCCCTGCCCTGCCGTTCCGGCAACACGGTTCCGTTCCTCCTTCGGAACCAGATGCAGGAAACACCGCTTAACAAGGAGGCCACTGTTTTCCGCCTGCCCGCGGCTGTACCCCGGTTATCTCCGCTTCTCCCTGCCGCAAATGAAACACAGGCTGCAGGCATCACAGCCATGCCAATCAAACAGGCATTTCCTCACAGCCCGTTCTTTATTACATAAAATATTAATCACCAGTTTTTATAAAAATTTTTCATCCGCTCCGGAGAAACACTGATGACAAAACAGGACGGAACATCCCCGGAAAAAGGGAAGTCGAACTATTACCCACATAGAAAAATCCGGTCCCTCATGAATAAGCCAATGAAAAAAAAGAAACCGCCCATGGAAGACAGCGCCGCCCCTTTTCCCAACGGAAAAGAAGCTGCTCCCCATTATACGGATACAATTGATCCGGAATTGATCAAACCCACTCCAAAACCTACGCCGCCCAATGCGGAACCTTCCGCGCCCGGTTCCATGAAGATGCCGGATAACGCTACGGAAAAAATCAGGGAGCTGGATGCCATGCGCTCCAACGGCATGGGACAGGCCCTCACAAGCAACCTGGGAGTTAAAATATCCGATGATCAAAACACACTTAAAGCAGGAAGCAGAGGCCCCTCTCTGCTTGAAGACTTCCACTTTCTGGAGAAAATGGCTCATTTTGACCAGGAGCGGATACCGGAACGCGTGGTTCACGCAAGAGGTTCCGGGGCACATGGTTATTTTCAGGTGTACAAATCCCTTTCCAAGTACACCAAAGCGGCTTTTTTGCAGGATCCGGGAGAAAAAACCCCGGTCTTTGTGCGTTTTTCCACCGTGCAGGGCTTCAGAGGATCTCCGGATACAGTAAGGGATATCCGCGGTTGGGCTACCAAATTCTATACCAAGGAAGGCAACTATGATCTGGTAGGCAATAACACGCCCGTCTTCTTCATTCAGGATGCCATCAAATTTCCGGATTTCGTCCATGCCGTCAAACCGGAACCCCACAATGAAATGCCTCAAGGGCAAACGGCCCATGACTCCTTCTGGGACTTCGTCTCCCTGCAGCCGGAAACTCTGCACAACGTCATGTGGGCCATGTCGGACCGCGGCATCCCCAGAAGCTTCCGTACGATGGAAGGGTTCGGCATCCATACGTACAAACTGGTCAATGAAGATGGAAAAAGCACTTTCGTCCGTTTCCACTGGAAACCGCTGTACGGGAAAAAATCCCTGGTGTGGGATGAAGCCCAGGTATTGACAGGACGCGATCCTGACTTCCACCGCAAGGATCTTTGGCAATCCATTGAAGCCGGAGATTATCCGGAATACGAGCTGGGGCTGCAACTCATCCCGGAAGAGGACGCAGACCAATTCGACTTCAATATTCTGGACGCTACCAAGCTCATTCCGGAAGCACTAGTTCCCGTGGAAATCGTCGGGAAAATGGTACTGAACCGCAACCCGGACAACTTTTTTGCGGAAACGGAACAGGCAGCCTTCTGCCCCGCCAATATCGTGCCGGGCATTGATTTTTCCGATGATCCGCTTCTCCAGGGCCGTATTTTCTCTTACAGCGATACCCAGCGGCACCGGCTGGGAGGAGCCAACTTCACGGAAATTCCCATCAACCGCCCCATTTGCCCCTTCCACAACAACCAGAGGGACGGCTTCCACCGCATGCAGATAGACGCCTCACCGGCCAACTATGATCCCAATTCCATCGGGAACAACTGGCCGAGAGAAACGCCTCCGGAGAAAGGCGGCTTCACCACCAGCCCCCAGACGGTAAGCGGCGTCAAGGAACGTTTGCGGAGCCCTTCCTTCGCGGAATACTATTCCCACCCCCGGCTGTTCTGGATGAGTCAAACTCCGGTGGAACAGGAGCACATTATCAACGCTTTCAGCTTTGAGCTGGGTAAGGTGACGCGCCCCTATATCCGGGAACGCGTGGTGGACCTTCTGACACGCATTGATCCGGACCTGGCAAGCGGAGTGGCCCGCAACCTGGGAATTCAACTCACCAGGGAGCAGCTCAGCAGGGAACTTCCCAGGCCCGTCTGCGGCCTGGAACAAGATCCGTCATTGAGCCTGTATGCCCATACGGACGGCAACCTCAAAGGCCTTCGCGTCTCTTTACTGGCAGCGGACGGCGTCAGCCTGAAATCCGTGAAAGAAATCTGCGATGCCCTGCATGAAGAAGGCATCCACCCCCAAATCATTGCCCCGCACATGGGAAGCATAACAACGGAAGAAGGGGAAGAGCTGTTTGTTGACGGAATCCTGTCCGGCACTCCTTCCGTCCTGTTTGACTCCGTCATCGTCCCGGAAGGGGAACAAAGCGTCACAACGCTCCTGAAAGACGGAGATGCCAAATACCATTTGCGCCAGGCTTACAGGCACCTGAAGGCCATCGGACTGCCCGGCAACGCCAAAGCCATGCTTGAGGCAGCCTCCCTGCCCCAGGATATGGATGACGCCGGGCTGCTCATGCCGAAGGACACCAAGTCCCTGATGCCCCCCTTCATCACGGCCATGAAACAGCACCGCGTCTGGAGCCGAGAACCTAAAACCCTTGATTTCGGAGCCTAGATTCGTTTCTTATACAGGAACCGCTTCCATTAACGGGCTGCCCCGCCGAAAGGTGTGGCAGCCGTTTTTCATTAAAAAATCTGGGGAGTTATAGCATCATAACTAGCATTAAAAATCAACTATTCATACCTCGTCATATCCTGCCACTTAATAAACTATTCATTAACTAACTTTCTAAAAAACAATGAAAAAGCCCGCACTTTCATTGTGCGGGCTTTTATTCAAAAAGAAAGGTTTTGGTACACGGAGAGGGATTCGAACCCCCGACCAACTGTGTGTAAGACAGCCGCTCTACCACTGAGCTATCCGTGCGTGAGGTGGAAGGAATATATACCGGGAAAGCAGGCCCGGCAAGGAGAAAATGAAAAAAATGCGTCCTCATTTCCCTGTTCTCCATGACTGTAAAATCCGGACACCGCAAATTCCAGAAAATGGAAAGAAGGCAGACAAGGATTTCCTGTCCCTTTCCGGGAATATGTTTCCGTATTATTTCCGGAACCTGTTCCCCTACCTGACATCTACGCGCCGGAGCGCGCGGTAATGCAGGATAATGAAGAGAACGCACAATACGGCTTCGAACCAATAGAACATGTCTAACGCATCCCGACCGGAAGTGAAACCGTAGGAATGCAGCCCTACTCCAAGCATGTTGACGCCCCACCAGGCAAAGGCAATGATAACGCCGCCCACTACATTGCTGAAGTGGAGCAGCCAGGAAGACAGCCATCCGGCTTTCCGGACATGCAATACGGTCAATTGCCACAGTACAATCATCAATGCTCCGTTTTCCTTGGGATCCCAGCCCCAGAAACGCCCCCAGGATTCATTGCCCCAAATCCCCCCAAAAACCGTCCCCACCAGCGTAAACACCAGGGAAAAACACAAGATGCCGTAAGCCATGCGGTCCAGGGATTGTTCCGTTTTTCCACTGATCAGGCGCAGGGGGGAAGCCAGCAGGTATATATGGGAGAGCACCGCCGCCAGCAGCCCGGCCGCATACCCCAGCACAATGGTAATGACATGGGTGGAAAGCAGGAAGTTGGAGCGCAGGATGGCCACCAGGGGATCCATATGGTCCACAGCCTGGGAGGCTTCATACAGAATACCCATCTGACAGGAGAAAGCCCCAAGCAAAAGCCCCGCCGCCAGTACGATTCCCTTTTTACTGAAAAGTTCCACCACAAGAGCGCAGAGCACTCCCATGCAGGCGATGAAGGCAATGGTTTCATACGTGTTGCCCACCGGGGACCTCATGGTGATGAGCATGCGGATGACCAGCGCCGCGGCCAGTACTCCGGTTCCGCCCGCGCCTGTCAGCCACGCCAGGCTGAAACCTCCGGGCCGAAGAAAACGCCGCCAGAGGGGAGCGTTGGCGGCAGGGCGGAAAAGCGCACAGAGCAGCAGGCACACGAACGCCGCCACAAAAACGGCCAGGGAAATATAAAGCGGATCCAGACGGTAGTAGAAAATTTCTCTTTCCAGGCTGTGCCGCTCTCCGGCGGAGGCGGCTTCATTGGGTTGCGCCAGCTTTTCCAGCAGCAGGCCTTCCGCTTTCATCCGCAGTGCGGAAGCCTCCGCCCCTTCCATGCCGATAGCTTTGCGTTCCAGCAGGGACGCCATTGCCAAAAAGGCTCCGGCAGCTTTATCCGGGGCAGCCGTCCACAGGCGTTCTCCATCGCGGCCGGCAGAAGGAAACCAGCGTGGGAATTCCATCCGTTCCATGGCGGCAGGGTTTTCCAGCATGATCCGGGAAACAAGCATCCATCCCCGCATTACGTCAAAGTTGCGGGCAAGGGACAAAATTTCCTTCTGGGCTTCCGTCAGATTCGTTTCTCCCAGCAAACGGATTTCCCGGACGGCACGGGTCATTTCCTCCCAGCGTTCCGCAAGCTGCGCGTAGGAGTATTTTTTACGCTTGTCTTTCTGATCCGGCAGATGCAGGCGCCTGACCACCTCTTCCCGATTGACCAGGAAAACAGGGTATTGTTCCGCCAGTTCCGGACGGAACATGCAGTCCAGCATCCATTCCACCGGGGAGAGCTTCCTTTTCCCTTCCGGCGTATCAACAACAAAGCTTCTTTTGCCCAGCGTCCGGAGCAGATGGAACCCCGCATAAGTGGAAACCGGCTTCAGGCGGCCGCCGTCCAGGACGGCCATGGCCCCGGCCCGTTCCACCAAAGCGGGAGACCAGGGCACATAATTTTTCACCAGAACAGGATGGGCGGCAGGACGCGCTGCCAGCATGCCGACGCCGAAGATTGCCGCTACCAGCAGACAAATGCCTGCCAGACGCAAATGTTTTTTCCCGCCGGGGGCGGAAGCGGCCTGCGGTTCAGCCGTCACCGCCGTTCCGGCAGATGCCAGACCGGGTTTGCGGCGCAGGTATCTGCCAAAAACACAGGCAAAATGCCACAGCAATCCTATAGCGATGATGTAGGAGGACCATTTGGGCATTTGCTCCAGGGGATTATGGGAAGCGCGGAGAATGGAGATGAGCCTGCCCGGATGCAGGGAATCCTGGCCCCAGCTCATCTGGTACAGCGTCCAGCCGGAAAGGCGCAGAGGCTCGTTCATGCGGATAACGGCGTCATATTGACCGCCGGATTCCGGGAAAACGGTTATCTGGGATTCATAGGATTTAGGCTTGGAAGTCCCCGGATAAAACTCCGGCACAAAACGGTTCAGGCGCAAATCAAACGGAAGGGAATATTCATGCACCCGGTCCCCCTGGGGCAGTTCCACCTGTTCCACGGCCACCGTCATTTTGTTGCCCAGCATGATACCGGCCAGCAGCAGCAAAATTCCCCCATGAGCCACCAGCACGCCCGCGTGCCTCCAGGTCCACCGGATGCGGAATACCCCGCCTATGAGCAGGTTGGCGAACAGCAGGACACAGGTAATGCCCATGCCGGGCAAAGGCAGGGAAATCAGGGAGTTCTCCCCGCCCAGCGGTATCAGCACATAAGCCGCCCCGAAAAAAGACTCTATGGCAGCCTCCGACCCCATGGCAGAAGACAGCCGCACCTGGTGCAGCGTCCCGGCAAAGGTCAGCACCAGAAGGATCAGCATCAGGGCAATGCCCAAGCCGTAGCTTCCGGCAAAATTCCAGAGGCTGCATCCATATTTTTTCAATACCGCATCCATTCGTTCCCTGTCCATCAGCGTAAGGCGTCCGTAGTCTAAAAAGAGGGCCGATTGCACGATCAGCTCGTGAAACCGGCCCCAATCATATTCCTGGGGAAAAGGTTATTAAAAGTTGTCCGCCAGTTCTTCAAAGAATGCCTGGGGATGCGCACAAGCCGGACATACCTTGGGGGCAGTAGAACCGGTATGTACATAACCGCAGTTGCGGCACTTCCATTGGATTTCCTTCTCCTTGGCAAAAACCCTGCCTTCGCGCACATTTTCAGCCAGCTTGAGGTAGCGGGCTTCATGGTGCTGCTCCACGGAGGCAATCTTGCGGAAAGTTTCCGCAATGGCAGGGAAGCCTTCCCTGTCCGCTACTTCGGCAAACGCAGGATACATGTCGGACCATTCGTCATGCTCGCCGGCGGCTGCGGCCAGCAGACAATCCTCCGTAGATTCCAGGGGAGCCGTGCAGACGGCGTGCGTTACTTCAACGCAAGCGTCTTTCAGCAGTTTGAAAAATACCTTGGCATGTTCCTTCTCATTGTCGGCCGTTTCCAGAAAGATGGCGGCAATCTGTTCATACCCGGCCTTTTTGGCTACGCCGGCAAAGTAGGTGTAGCGATTGCGCGCTTCTGACTCCCCGGCAAAAGCCTTGAGAAGATTCTTTTCTGTTTCTGTTCCTTTGATGGATTTCATAAATTAGTCATCTGGTTGCGTAGACGAAAGCATCCTAATAAGACGCCGTGAAAAAACAAGCAAATATTGAATGAATCTAAAAAATAGACATATCTGGAAACATACGGCAGTTTCCCCATTTGGGAAAACTGTTGCCATGCACGCTTCTGCTGTCCCCCCCATACGCGCCGGCAGCAAAACGGCATCCCGGGAAACAGGCAGGAACCCGTACCGCAACATCAGGCCTAAGCATGAACCGGATCATTTGACACCCCTTGTGCAAATAGTAAAATTAAACGGAAAAAAACCTTAAGCTCCATCCATGAATTCCGCCAATACCCCCTTATTGGAAACCGAGAGATTAATACTGAGAAAATTCACGGAAAATGATCTGGAGGCCCTGTTCAACATTTACAGCAATGAAGAGGTAAACACGTATTTGCCGTGGTTTCCATTAACCTCCCTGGAAGAAGCGGCGTCCCTGTTCAAAGAAAAGTACCAGGAAGTGTACAAACGGCCTTACGGGTATCATTACGCCATCTGCCCGAAAAACAGCAACCTTCCGGCAGGGTATATCCACGCAGGCACGGACGACAGCCATGACCTCGGCTACGGATTGCTTCAGGAGTTCTGGCACAGAGGCTTTGCCACGGAGGCGGCCAGGGCTGTTGTCGCCCGGTTGAAGAAAGACGGCATGCCCTACATCACGGCCACACACGATATCAGGAATCCCCGCAGCGGAGGCGTCATGAAACAGCTGGGCATGCGCTACCAATATTCTTATGAAGAGCTGTGGCAACCTAAAAATATTCCGGTCACTTTCCGCATGTACCAGTTGAATCTGGATGGACAGGAGGATCGGGTTTATCAGGAATACTGGAACAGGTCATCCGTCTGTTTCAAAGAAACTGGTATTTGAATTCCCAATACCCGGCCTCATCTTCTAGAGTTCCTTCCCGCCCTGGGAAACATTGCGGATACCTCCGCATCCGGTCACCTTTCCACCGGTTTTCCGGAGAAAGTCCTGCTCCACGGTTCTTCCAGCCTGTCCGGAACGCTTTCCAACTCCCGGAGTATTTTCTCCCGCTCCCGGGAAATCCGCTCCTGATCCGCAGAGGCCGGAACAGACTGCTCCCCGGGCAGAGGCATCAGCCCGTCCGCCATCCTGCCACCGTCCGGGGCAACCGGCGGAGCAACACCCTTGTTGTCTTCATCCGTTTCCGGTTCAGGACTGCCCGGCTTCTGCTCTTCCATCTTTCCGGAACTTTCCGGAACAGCCAGGTTCCGATACAGGAACACCAGGTCCCCCGCCTCCACAGCGCCGCTGCGGATATCCGCAGGAATGCGCGCACGCCCCATCCGCTCCTCCGTCACAATCAGGTTGGCGACTCTGCATTTTTCTTCCCGGCCCGGAGATTGGGAGATAAGCACGGTCCCCGGTTCATAAACATTCCCGGCCAGAGCAATCAGCACATAATGATGATTGGGATACACCTGCTCCACCTTGCCCACATATACGGGGGGAGGGGCTGCTTTTTTAACGGGCTGCTGCACCTGCTGGGAACAGGAAGCGCCCAGCACTACAAACGCCGCCAGAACAGGCAGGGAAACAATTCGTCTCATGGTGAGTTTTTTCGTCGTTTCATTCCACCAGCACCTTGCGTGGACGGTTGGTATTATCCGCCGGGGCAATAATGCCGCGGGATTCCAGCAAATCCATCATGCGCGCTGCACGGCCGTATCCGATGCTCAAACGCCGCTGCAGCAGGGAGGTGCTTACCTTACGTTCTACAACAGCCACTTCCAGGCACTTGGCATAGCACTCCTCCTCCGCGTCATCCAGCGGACTGTCCGCACCTCCGCGGGAAGGCTCGTCCAAGGACTTCTGAACCTCTTCATGGAATTTCTGCTTGGCCTGGGAAGCACAGTGGGCCACCAGGGCTTCCACTTCATCGTCAGAGATAAAGGCTCCCTGCGCCCGCTCCACCTGGGCGGAACCCGGCGGCAAATACAGAAGGTCTCCCTTACCCACCAGTTTCTCCGCCCCCTGCCTGTCCAAAATCACACGGCTATCCGTACCGCTCGCCACCTGGAAAGCGATGCGCGTCGGGATATTGGCCTTGATCGTCCCCGTCACCACCTGCCTTCTGGGCGTCTGCGTCGCCACAATAAGGTGGATGCCTGCGGCACGGGCCTTTTGGGTAAGACGTCCGATATTCGTTTCTATGTCCGCTCCTACTGTCTGCATCAGGTCCGCAAGTTCGTCAATAATAATGACGATGTAGGGGAAGCGTTCAGGGATAACTCCGTCGTCCTCCAGCTCCAGTTCATCATCTTCTTCCACAGGCCATTCCTCCTGGGATTCCAGGTCTCTGGCAATGGATTCCGCCAAAGCTTCATCCACCTGCCCGACTTCCGGTTCCTCCGTCTCTTGCGCAGGAACATCCGGCGGGCGCTTGTTGAAAGCTTCAAAGTTTCGCACACCCACCTTGGCAAAGCAATGGTAGCGGTGCTCCATTTCATTTACGCACCAACGCAGGGCATTGGGAACCTTCTTGGGATCCGTCACCACCGGAACAATCAGATGCGGCAGCTTGGAATAAGGCTGCATTTCCACCACTTTCGGATCCACCAGAATAAGCCTCAGTTCATCCGGACGGAATTTCAGGAGCATGGAGGAAATGATGCTGTTGATGCACACGGATTTCCCGGATCCGGTGGCACCGGCCACCAACAGGTGCGGCATGGATGCCAAGTCCCCGATCACGGTGCGTCCATACACGTCTTTCCCCAGCGCCAGCGGAATCTTTTTCTTGGGGGAACAAAAAGCAGGATCCTGCAAAAGTTCCCGCAGGGGAACGGCCACCTTCTTCCGGTTGACGATTTCAATACCTACCGTATCCTTGCCCGGAATGGGGGCCACGATGTTCACGCTTTCCGCCTTGGTCGCCAGCGCAATATCTTTCGCATACTGGTCAAAAGTATTTACGCGCACGCCGCGCGCGGGATACACTTCATAACGGGTGATGGTCGGGCCTCGGGTAATATCCCCAGGCGTCACGTCCACGCGGAATGTCGTCAGGGTATCAATAATCTTCTGCTGTATTTCCAGCATCTCTTCCTTGTCCTCTGCCGTAGGGCCTTCCGGCTTTTCTTCATAATGCAGCAGTTCAAAGGGAGGCAGCTCATACTCGCGGAATTCCTCCGTGGGCGGAGTGGACAATTTGGAAAAAGGCTGCTCTTTAGGCGCAGGCTTCATTTCCGCCGGTTCCGCAACGGTAATCCTGGGGCGCGGAGCCAGGGGAAGGCGGCCCTGGGTGCGCGGGGCGCTGGGAGGCGGAACAGAATCCTCCGGCTTGGACGGAGCAACCGCCGCCGCTTCATGATACAAACTTTCCAGATCGTCCCCGGTGCGCTGCAGACGGGGAACGGAAGCCCGGCCCTTTCTGACCGGTCTGGGAGCGGACAAAGCGGCGTCTTCCATGCTGGCCCTCACGCGGGCAGCTTCCCTGGCAAGCAGAGCGGTCTGTCGCGCCAGCCTTTTTTCCTTCCTGTCCATACGCCAGGCACGCCATTCCCGCAGCATGGCCCGGCAAAATGGCCGGGGACGCATCCCGGCTGCATAAACCAGGGCCAGCAAATAGCCCAGCCCGGAAAAAGCCAGCACAGCGGATCTCCCGGCCAACGGAAGAAACAGACCAGTTCCCAGCAAATGGCCCGCCAGCCCCCCGGCGCCCTGAATCTGGTGGCGCGCCACCCATTCATTACCCGGCACATGCCCGGCCGTCAGAAACAGGCATCCGAACAACAGCAGACACAAACCGCCGTAAACCACGCTTCGGGGCAGCCTTCCATGGTGGAGCAGACGGTAAATCCCCCACCACTCCAACAGGATAACCAACATCCAGGCCATGGCTCCCAGCATCCAATAAAAAATTCCCGCACCATATAATCCCGCCGTTCCCAGCACATTGGAGGTACCCGGTATAACCAGCCCGGAGCCATTTAAATAATTCCAGCCTATTTCCCGCACATCAAATGTCAGCATAGCAGCCAGAAGAGCCGCCCCCCCCAACAAAGACACGGCACCCCATGCCATTCCAATCCAAACAGGGGAACGCCCCTCTTCATGCTCAAATGCATGACGCTCCTGCATATCCAATGCCATACCTGTTTCTACCCTAGCAATTCTTCGCCCCAAACTCAAGGCTAAACAGGGAAGAAAAATAATCGCCCGAATCCGCTTCCCTCAAGACAGGAAGTACCGGCTTACGGACCGGAAATACGGTTTTTTAAACACTTTTGCCACTCTGGAAGATTATCGCTAGGAATTCCTTTTTTACCTGAGAAAAGACCGTCCCTGCACCGCAAATCAATAAAACCGAATCAATTTCAGTGACTATTTTCCATATCCATTTGATTATTTATTATTAGCCTAAATATCTATTACAAAAAATATACCGTTCGACATTTTTTCATGAGTTATGAAACATCTAGCGGATTTCAAATCCTATTAAAAAAATAGGGACATTATGATTGAGTATAACTAGATAATGATTAGCGTTTAAAAAATTTTTAATCATATAGTTTTTACAACTTTTTTATCTTTTCCGCACTCGGGAATAATGAATAAGCATTTTTTTTTAAATGATTGCTATTGACACCGGATTTGAAATCCGCTAATTGAGAATGCACTTCCTCATGGCATTGAAATTACAATCCGTTAACCAGGCACGACTTTCATGTGCAGGCACGTCAGCAGCCACTCCCCGGCATTTTGCCCAGCGGTACTGCTTCTGCCAGTATCTTTTCATTATTGATGATTATTTTCCCGCTTTTTCCATATGAGGGGAAATATACCCCCTTTTTCAAACCCTTGCTTGTTTCAAACAAAAAAAATCAAAATCATCAAATTTAAAATGATGACTGAACATATAGCGGCCTTTTTCTTTCAAACTTCCGGAAGATTGAAAGCATGGAGGGCATCACGCCATTCCCGTGGTGCTTCCGGGGCAAGGAAGAAAATCCTTTGAGCCGGAATGGCCTCTTTCCCTGTTTTTATCACCATCTTTACTCCCAAAAGCAACGTTTCCTCCTCCCTCACCAAATGAATACAAACAACCTCATCAATAAAGCCATTCTGTGCTCCCTGGCCATGGCCGGAGCCGCTCTCCTGCCTTCCTGCGTCAGCCCCAAGGAAGTCCTCTATATCCAAGATGTTTCCGGAAACTCCAGGGAAACCATCAAGGCAAACTACCAGACAACCATCCAGAAGGATGACCAGCTCTATATCGCAGTCAGCAGCAAGCAGCCGGAGCTCACTACACCCTTTGCCATGTCAGAAATCGGCTCTACCTCCGGTAATACCAACAATAAACCTAAAGGATACCTGGTGGATGCCCAGGGCTGCATCGTCCTGCCCGTCATCGGCAAAATGAAGGCTGCGGGCAAAACCTGCTCCCAGCTGGCCTCCGACATTGCCGCTACTCTCAAGAACAATGACTACATCCGGGATGCCTCCGTCAATGTTCAGATCATGAACTTCAAATTTTCCGTTCTGGGCGAAGTCAATGCTCCCGGAACCTACACTATTGAAGGCCAGCGCGTAACCATTCTTGAGGCCATCAGCCGGGCCGGAGACCTTAATATTGACGGCAACCGGGACGTCACGCTGATACGGGAAACCAACGGAACCCGCCAAATCGCCAGTATCGACCTGCGCAGCAAGGATCTGTTCACTTCCCCTTACTATTACATCCAGCAAAACGACATCATTTACGTGACCCCCTCAGACCGCAAGGTCAACACGCGCAGCGATGCCGCTCAATGGTATGGCTGGGGCCTTTCCGGTCTGGGCGTCACCCTGGCCGTCATCGCCCTGTGCCTGTAACTCCCCTGTGAAACACAAACCGAGGGAAAACGGCGGAACCGCCCATCATCGCTGCCGGGACGGCTCCGCCTCTCCCCCCCTCGCTTCCGCCCCGCTTCCCTTGCCTTTCCCCATACGATGAACGCCGCCCCAAACACGACTTCCCCGATGGAGGAAGAAGAATCCTCCTTCTCTCTGGATACCGTCCTGGTCATCCTCCGCAGGTTCTGGTTCCTGATCATTTTGGCTGCCATCGCCGGCGGATCGCTGGCCTTCTATCTGGCCGGCAGACAGAACTATGTCTATCAGAAAACTGCCAGCGTCATGATGCGGGACGCAAAATCCGGCACAGACGCTTCCTCCGAACGCATCATGTCGGAACTCGGCATAGATTCTGGCGCCGCCAACCTAGCTAATGAAAGCTTTGTACTAAAATCGACGGCCATCATGCAAAAGGTGGTGGAAGACCTCAAACTCAACACCTCCTACTGGCATGCCCAGGACTTTCGTGAAATAGACCTGTACCGGAACAGCCCCATCCTGGCCGTTTTTGAAGAAATCGGCTCCAATCGCTCCTGCCGGATCTCCGTCACCCCCGTGGGGGAACAAAGCTTCATTCTGGCCTACTCCAACAGCCGGGAGGAACCTGCCTTTCTAAAAGGAGAATACGGGCAACCCATTTCCCTACCCTTCGCTACGGTCTCCATCCATCCGACTTCCGTAATGAATGCGGACTGGAACGGCCAGACCGTCATCATCCGACACGTCCCTTCGCAGGACACGGCGCGCGCCCTGCTGGCGAATTTCTCCGTCGCCCGCCCGGATGCCAAAGACTCCAGCCTGCTGGAAATGACGCTCACCGCCTCCAACCCGCAAAAAGCGGAGGACGTCCTCAACCACCTGATTGAAGTTTACAACCAGATTTCCATCGACGAAAAAAAACAATCGGCCCTGAAAACCAGAAAATTCATTGAAGGACGGCTGGCGGAACTCGAAAAAAGCCTCAACAAGGCCGATAAGGAACTGACCGACTTCAAGGCGAAAAGCGACATCGTCAAAGATACGGAGACGACCATGTCGGCAGACTTCAGTTCCTCCCAGGTTCTGGAAAAGGAAATCTTTGAACTCGAAACCCAAATCAAGCTGTCCTCCGTCCTGGCCGACAACCTGAAAGAAGCCGGTCGCAACGGCGGCCTGATCTCCGTCGATACCGGACTTACGGACAACGGCCTCTCCCGCCAGATCGAAAACTATAATGAAGCCTGGCTGGAATACAGGAAAATCGCCGGAAGCGCCGGCTCCAGAAACCCCATCGCCGCAGGCCTCAGGGACAGGATGGAATCTACGCGCGCCGCCGCCAACAAGGCCCTGGCCAATTACCGCAACAATCTCGATATCAAGTTGAAGGAATTGAATGCCAAACGCGATTCCCTGGCGGAACGGATGGCGCGCACCGCAACCAGGGAACAGGAGCTCACACCCCTGGTTCGGGAACACAAGGTCAAGGAGGAACTCTATCTGATCCTGTTGAGCAAGGAGCAGGAAAACGCCATGGCGCTGGCCGCCACCGAAGCCAGCGCCAGAGTTCTGGAAAGCGCCCACGGCCCGGATATCCCCATTGCACCTCAAACCGTGCAATACCTTGCGGCAGGCATCCTGGGGGGCGGCGCCCTGTGCTTCTTCGCCCTGCTGGGCATCGCCATGCTGAATAACAAGGTCAAAAACAAATACGACCTGCCTGCCCAGGTCAGGCAGCCGGTCATTGCGGAACTGCCAAAAATGAGCAAAAAGGAGCGCAAAAACAACACGCCCCTCATTCGGAACGATCATTCCGTCATCGCCGAATGCTTCCATATCCTGCGTAACAATGTAGATTCCCTGCTCCCCAGACCCGACGCAGGCGGCTATGTCATCCTGCTCACCTCCACCTGCCCGGCAGAGGGCAAGACCTTCGCCTCCGCCAACCTGGCTGCGGCCTTCGCCAAAGCCGGCAGAAAAGTTCTGCTGATCGACGGGGATTTGAGAAAACGCAGCCTGTCCCGCCAGCTGGGCGGTTATGGCCGCCGCGGCCTCACCTCCATCCTGCTCAACCGTCTCCAGACTGCCGCCCTCCCCATCCGCCGGATAGAAGAAACCGGCATCTCCTTTGACTTCCTCGGCGCCGGACCGGCCGTCCCCAACCCGGTTTCCCTGCTCAGCCAGCCCATTCTTGGCCAAATGCTGGAACACCTGAAAAAACAATACGACACCGTCATCATCGATGCTCCCCCCTACGGCATCCTGGCGGATACGGCTATCTTGGCCTCCTGGAGCGACATCTCCCTGTACCTCACCCGCAGCGGCATGATCGACAAACGCTACTTCCCCCAGGTTCAAAAACTGGCGGACACCGGCAAGCTGCCTAATCTGGCCTTTATCATCAATGGCGTAAATTTCAAATCCGCCAGTTACAACTACTATGGGTACGGTTATGGCTACGGGTACGGAACCGGCTCCCGATCCCGGCGGAACGAACCGGAGACCGCACCCGAAGACTCAGACAAACAATAACCCCCGCTCCACTCCCATTACCGTCAACACGCCATGTTCGGCAGCCTGTTCACTCCCCGGCATCGCACCGCCGCCCTCTTCCCGGACGGCATGGACAGACACACCCACATCCTGTGGGGTGTGGACGACGGAGCTTCCACCCCTCAAGAGAGCCTGGCAATCATCCGCACCCTGAAATCCCTGGGCTTTTCAGGTGCATATTGCACCCCCCATATCAAGGCCTCCTGCCCCGGAAACACCCCGGACAAACTCCGCCGCCGCTTCAACGAACTGCTCTCTGCCGCCGCTGGGGAAGCATTCAAACTGGAGCTGGCTGCCGAATACATGCTGGACGACCTCTTCGAAAAACAACTCCGGCGCGGAGCCATGCTCGCCCACGACGGAACCCACCTGCTGGTGGAACTCCCCCAGAGTTGCCTCCCCGGAACATGGAAAGACATGATCTCTGCCGTCCGGGATCAGGGCTACACCCCCGTACTGGCCCACCCGGAACGCTATGGCCGCATCCTCGAACAGGCAGAACTCTTGGAACTGGCCGAACGAGAAGGAGTCCGCTTTCAGGGGAACGTCGGCTCCCTGGGCGGTTTTTACGGCAAAGCCGCCGCCTCCACGGCTCGGGAACTCCACGCCAACGGCCTCTACCTCTGGTGGGGAACCGACACCCATAACGCCGCCATGGCCCGCCATATGCCGCTCAAACCCTGACCGCCCCGACAACTCTCGTATCATCCGAACCAACAATACTACACCTTAACGCCATGCCTCCCCTGCCCCGCCATCAAACCCTGTACCCGCGTTTCTTCAAACGCCTGCTCGACATTGCCGGGGCGCTTGTCCTGCTTTCTCTGCTGGCGCCGTTTCTCCTGCTGCTGGCCCTCATCATCGCCGTCAACTCCCGGGGCTGCCCCATCTTCACCCAATGGCGCATCGGGCGCGGATGCGTCCCCTTCCGCATCATCAAATTCAAAACAATGAACGACCGGACGGGGGCGGACGGCCAACTGCTTCCGGATAGTGAACGTACCACCTCCTTCGGTTCCCTGCTGCGCTGCACCTCCCTGGACGAACTGCCGGAACTCGTCAACGTCCTTGTCGGAGACATGAGCTTCATCGGCCCCCGCCCCTGGATTCCGGAACAAATGGACACCTTCACCCCCTCCACCAGACGCAAGCGGATGACGCTGCGCCCGGGCATTACGGGCCTGGCACAGATCCACGGGCGCAACAACCTCACCTTCCGCCAGCGGGTATGCTACGACCTGCGCTACAAACGCAGCCTTTCCCTGAAAGAAGACCTCAAAATCCTGTTCTACACCTTCTACAAAGTCATCAAGAGAGAAGGAATCGAGCAGCATCCCCATGCCCTCGCGCCCAAAGACCCGCAAACCAGGGGCCTCCGCGGCAACCGCCCCCAGCAGACTCCCTCCTGACCCTCACTCTTCACCCTGTCGCAGATGGAAACCTTCTTCAACATTCGCTATGAATTCGACCCTCAGGCGGTACACGGCGAAATCCGGCAAGCCGTCTCTCAGGGCAAGACCGGCTATATCTGCGTGGCGGACGCCAATATCCTCTCCCTCGTGCACCGGAATGCAGACTACCGCCGGACGGTTGACGAAGCCCTGTTCTCCATCTGCGACAGCTCTTGGGTTCCGGTCTTCCTGCGCTGCCTTTACGGCATCCGCCGTCCCCATTACTGCGGGGCGCAAATCTTCCGGGATCTGGTAAGCGCCGGCCATTACCGCATGGCCTTTCTGGGCGGCAATGCACAAGTCCTGCACAGCCTGCGGGCCGCCATCGCCCCGTGGAATCCCGCCGTGGCGGACATGCCCTTCATGGAACTCCCCTTCCTCCCGGCAGAACAATTCGACTACCGGGCCATTGCCGGGGAACTCAACGCCTCCGGGGTTCAAATCATATGGGTCGCCCTCGGCGCCCCCAAACAGGAACAATTCATGCAGCACCTCCTCCCCCATCTCTCCCACGGCGTCATGATCGGCGTAGGCGCCGTCTTCAACTTCTACAGCGGCCATATCCGCCGCGCCCCCGCCTGGCTGAGAACCCTCCGCCTGGAATTCCTCTACCGCATCCTCAAGGAACCCCGCAAGCAACTCTCCCGCTGCCTCGGCATCGCCGCCTCCCTCCCGGCCATCCTGCTCGAAGAAAAATCCCGCCAAATACCAACAGCCTCCTGAACTTCCCCGCCCATGGCAGAATCCCGCGTCAAAAAGAGCCTGCTCAATGCAAAAGTGGATGCGTGCTTTTTCGCATTCACCCTGGCTCTCTCATTTTTCTCGCGCAAGATTTTCCTGGATTCCCTGGGTGCAGATTTCATCGGGTTGACAGGGACTCTCCAAAATATTCTGGGGATTTTGAATCTGGCCGAGCTTGGCATAGGTCTTGCCGTTTCTTTTTCTCTTTACAAACCTCTGCAGCAGGCCAATCGGGAGCAGATAGAAGAAATCGTGTCCGTATTTGGATTCATGTACAGGCGTGTCGGCCTTGTCGTATTGGGTGCGGCTGTCGTTCTCAGCATATTCCTTCCCCTGATTTTCAGGGAAACATCTTTTTCTTCGGGAATCATCTATTTTGCCTATTATTCCTTCCTCATCTCTTCCCTGATTTCCTATTTCTGCAACTACCGCTCTGTACTTCTTTCCGCCGACCAGAAAAATTATCTGGTCAATGTGTATTTTCAAAGCGGGAATATGATCAAAACCCTCATTCAGCTCTATATTGCGTGGAAATATGCAAACTACTATGCCTGGGTCGCTATCGAAATGGCATATGGGGGAATCTGCTGCTGGATGCTGAATAGGAAAATCCGCCAGGTGTATCCCTGGCTGAACGCCTCCGTCCTGAAGGGAGCGGCGTTCCGCTCAAAATACCCGGACATCATACAAAAAACCAAACAGGTATTCGTTCACAAGCTGAAAGACTTCCTTCTCTCTCAAAGCGACCAGATCCTGATATATGCCTTCGTATCGTTAAGCATGGTCGCCTATTACGGCAATTATTCCCTGATCATTTCACGGACGACCTCCGCATTATCCCTCGCCATGAATGGGATGGGAGCGGGCGTGGGCAATCTGATTGCAGAAGGCAACAGGGCCAGGATTCTACAGATTTTCTGGGAACTTGTTTCTTTCAGGTATTTCATTGCCGGAGTTCTTGTGTTCGGCATTTATGTTTTCATCCAGCCCTTCATCACGCTGTGGCTGGGCAGCAAATACCTCCTCCCGCACGGCATTCTCGTCCTGCTGGTAATCATCACGTACATATCTGTCGCCCGTGGCGTTGTCGATATGTTCAATGCCGGCTATGGCCACTTTGCGGATACCTGGGCTGCGTGGGTTGAAGGGGGGCTGAATCTGGCTGTCAGCATTATTGCCGGCTATTTTTGGGGACTCTATGGTCTGCTGCTCGGCAAACTGATCAGCCTTCTGGTGATCATCGTGTTCTGGAAACCCTTCTATCTCTTTAATCAGGGCTTTCATGCAGCCTACTGGGACTACTGGCAGCGAGCCCTTCTCTTTATAGCCATCAATCTCGTTTCCATATTCCTGTCAATTTCGCTCATCTCCTTCCCTGATGTACAGACCATCCTATATTCCGGTTTCCCCGGCTGGTTCGCGGTGGCGGGAGGAGGAACTCTTGTCTTCATCGCCATCCAGGCTTCTCTTATGTACCTGCTGACAGATTCATTCCGCAGCCTTTCATCCCGTTTTCTTAAACTGAAACTCTTCTCCCAAACATGAAATTATCCATCATCACGATCAATTACAACAACAGAGACGGACTGAAACGCACGCTGCAAAGCGTGGAAAATCAGAATACCAGGGACTTTGAACACGTCATCATCGATGGAGCTTCCACTGACGGCAGTGCAGAAGACATTCGGAAATATGCGGAAAACAATCCTAATGTCATTTGGGTGAGCGAACCGGATTCAGGCATTTATAATGCCATGAATAAGGGAGCAAAATTAGCCTCGGGAGAATATCTGCTTTTTCTTAATTCAGGCGACGATCTCTATTCTTCCCATGTAGTTCAAGACTTTAATAAAGAAAAAATTACGGCGGATATTGTAGAAGGATACGTTATGTACATAGATCCAAACGGGGGGAAGGGGAGAATAGTACATGCAGCCCGGAATGGAAATATCTCTTTTATAGACATCTATCGTCATGGAGTCCCTCACCAGGGAGTTTTCATAGCTCGAAAATTACAACTTGGTTCTTTATATGATGAAACATATCAAATTTCCGCAGATGTACATTTTTTCGTAAAAAATTTAATTATAAATAACTGTTCTTATCAGGAATTAAAAACTATCGTTTCTAATTTCTATTTAGACGGTATTAGTCAGACTAATCGAAATGCCTTCCTTATCGAATGCCGTGAGATATATCATCAATTAATTCCTCCAAGAATTATAGACGATTACAAAAAAATAACCAGAGAGGGACATACCATGCTTCAAAATTTGTACAAATTTTCAGGATTTCGAAATTTCATCATTAGATTGAACACATGGATGACCAGGATCTATTCTCGCATTATTTCTATAAAATCAAATCTGTTGCAAAAAAAATCGCACTGACATGATACCCAAGATCATACATTGCATCTGGCTGAGTGGAGAAGAAAAACCTCCATTCTACCGCGACTGCATCTCCACCTGGAAAAAATACATGCCGGAGTATGAAATTATGGAATGGGATCTCTCAAAAATTTCCGTAGATTCAGTTCCCTGGGTGAAGGATGCTGTTGCCTGTAAAAAATGGGCCTACGCATCTGATTACATCAGGTTGTATGCCTTGTACAATTATGGAGGGATCTATCTGGACATGGATGTATGCGTTTACAAATCTTTCGATCCTTTCCTTATTCATCGAGCCTTTTCCTGTGTTGAATTCTACCCGGTTCCATTTTATGCAACGCTCGGCAAAAAAGAAGTCATTGGATGCGGCATTGAAGCAGCTGTGCTGGGAGCCGAAAAAGGACACCCCTGGATACAAGCCTGTCTGAAGTATTATGAAGGCAGGCATTTTATCAATAAGCCCCGTTTTTATTACCACCATATCATGCCTCGCGTCCTCACTCGCGTCGCCCGGGAAATGCTGGGATTCAAATATATCCCGATTGAGCAAACCCTGAAGGAAGGAGTTCATATTTATCCTCCTGACGTATTCAGTTCTATTTATGATTTTCAACAAATAACGGGGATGGAAAAAAATTGGGATAATATTATCAAGTACGGAAGAAACAACCCTCTGAGGTACTCCTTTCACCTATGCGCTCACGGCTGGTGGGAAGGAATAACGGATAAAAACAAAGTCATATTCAACATAAAAAAATTTTTCATTGCAATTTCCGGAAAAAAAACAATAAATTTTCTTAAAAAAATATTCATAAAACAAAAGATATAAAATTTCATTTATGATATATTCAAAATTTATTTTAGATGCAAAAATATTCCTATACTATATTCCCTATATAGTAAATATAATATATTATAAATATTCTTGTGAAAAAAATACAATAAATTCGGATATAAATCGATGGACCGGGCATTATCATATTCCATATAACAACAATACATTCAGATTTGTATTCCTATTGCGCTTCTGCCCTCAATTCAGAAATCTTTTTTATTATCGAATTAGAGAACTATTCATGCCGAACATATTTAAATTATTATGTCCTCCCGATCCGAATGTTTTCATAGCAAATCAGAATAATATTGCGGCAGGCCTGTTTCTTGAACACGCTTTCGGAACCAGGATAAGAGCAAAATCCATAGGTGCTAATTGCACCTTCCGCCAATTATCAGTTGTGGGAGTAAAAAGTCCAGACAGATTCGATGAACAACCTGTTATAGGAGATAACGTCGATTTTGGGGCTTGCGTGATTTGTGTCGGCAAAGTCCACATAGGAGACAATGCTATTATCGGCGCAGGATCGGTTGTAGTCAAGGATGTCCCGGCAAATGCAATCGTTGCAGGCAATCCTGCCAGGGTCATTAGATTCAGAGACGATAATACAATCAACCGGGCTGTATCATGAAAATTGCAATTATCGTTTCTCAGATAACTCCTGGAGGAGGTCTAAGTAAATATATTTCTACGCTTGCCGATATTCTGACAGACGGAACGCCGAATAAAATATGGATCATAGTCACTCATTTTTCTGAAAAAAACAATGAGTTGAAAGAACTTTCAAAAAACAGGCATATTAAATATATTTATCTGGGCAACCTGCCTCTCGTCAGAAAATATATTTCACTTGTCGCTTCATTGCGCAGGCTCAATCCTGACCTCATCATCAATAATTACAATGCACCTACGCAATATGTTCTGCCCTTTTTAAAAAAGAAGACAAAAATAGTCCATGTCCTGCATAACAACACTGATGATTTTTACCGTGTAGCATCTATTAATGCTCGTCATGTCAACAGATGGATTGCTCCGACACCTGCTATAGCCGACTATTTTAATAAATACACAGAATACAAATACCGGGATCGAATCTCAGTCATTCCACATGGAGTCCATTTGCCGGACAATCCCCCGCAGAAAAAACATAACCGTCTTCAATTGATTTTTGTCGGCGTACTATACGAACATAAAGGCGTCAAGATTCTTCCTGAAATTATTAAACGCCTTCTGGATAAGAAATATGATTTCCTTTTTACGTTTGTCGGCGATGGAATATTGCGCAAGGATCTGGAAACCGCGTTGCAGGATGAAATTACCAACAATCATGTAAAGTTCACAGGACGAATCTCAAGTAAAGAGGTCTATCAGCGGCTGGGGCAAAGCGATCTATTGGTTTATCCGACTCATGTTGATGCATTTGGACTCGTCATTGCAGAGGCGATGATGAATCGCTGCGTTCCTGTTGCAACCCATCTTGAAGGAATAACGGATTCGCTCATCGACGATGGAATCAATGGTTATCTGATTCCGCAGGATCATGTGGATATATTTATCGCCCGAATCTCCCTTCTTATTGAAGACAAAAATTTACGGGAGAACATGAGCGCAGCAGCCGAGGAAAAAGCATTCAACTGCTTTTCACTGAAAACAATGAGAAAAAATTATACAACACTTATCAAACAACTAAAAAATGAAATTTTCAATTATTATTCCAACATATAATTCGGAAAATTTTCTTAAGGATTGTTTAAATAGTCTTTTCTATCAAAATTTTCCAAAAAATGAATATGAAATTATTGTCGTCGACGATGCTTCCACTCAAAACACAAAGCAACTAATAACACAAATACTGGATAGTATAAAACAACAAAATGTTACGCACAAACAACTTCCTCAATTACATTTCCTGAAACATGAAAAAAACAAACGTCAGGGGGGGGGGCGCAATACAGGCTTAAGAAAGGCCTTAGGAGACTACATCTTCTTTCTGGACTCGGATGATTATTGGCGCGCAACAAATACATTGGCGATCTTCAATTCTATTCTGGAAAACGAATCATTTGATATTTTGCGTTCTGTTGCATGGGATAATACCTCCCACGATTCCATTGCGCATTTTGAAAGTATCACATATGATAGTGAAATACAAAAAACAACAGGCAAATATTATTTGGAAGATGATTCGTTTTCTTACGAAGTATGGCTTTCTTGTTATAAACGAGAGTTTCTACTTCATCATAAATTGTTTTTTAGAGAAAATGTCGTTTTTGAAGATTCTGACTGGATGCACAAAGTTTTCTGGTATGCCGATAAAATCGGAGTAATATCTTTCCCTTTTTATATTTATCGACAGAATCCTGAATCAACTACAAAAAAACCTCGGATTGATACATTTAAGGATAATATCACATCGCTTAATGCCATAGAAGATTTTATTCTCAGCGTCAATATGCCTGAAAATTGCAGGAAGGCCTGCTATGCCAGAATCAAGAAGTCTATTCTTTCTTATATTCGGATATCAAGCCATTATCCAATTTCTGCCAGCGCTGAATGTTTTAAAAAGATCAGGAAAAATTTGTTGACGGAAACCTCCTGCTACGACATGTCTCATCAAGAGCTAATTTTGTTCAAAGCTCTTCTGCATGCTCCTCTTTCTACAGCTGTCATCGTCAAAGCTGTGACATTAACAAAACGTTTTCTGCTGAAATGTCTGGGAAAATAAAAATAGCTTTTTTAGATTATAGCCCCCATTATGCTGGAGCAGAAAGGGCAATGGTTGCCATCTTGTCGCATCTAAATGGAAACCAGTTTGAACCGTCTATCGTCGCTCCATATCCCTGTACCCATCATGCACGTTATAGAGAGGCGGGAAGTAAAATATTTTATTTGAACAAATGCATCAAATGGTGGATGGGGCGCATTCGCTGGAAAAATCCCTGGAGAGGATCCGATTTTCTCATGCGAACTATTTCTGGAATTCAACTCATGCTGTTTTGTAAAAGACATCATATCAAAATCATTCATGTTAACTTGCTGCGACCTGATTCGCTGATGTGGATTTTACCGGCTCATCTTGCAGGAATAAAAGTTATCGGTCATTTTAGAAGTTTGCCAGAATCGTGGATACCTGGCAAACGAGTCCAGCAATGCTGCGATGCAATCATTTGCGTCTCTAAAATCGTAAACAAACACCTTCTTCAAGCATATAGACATAAGCACTCCTATGTTATTTATGATGCTGTCAATATTCAAAAAGACAATACGTTATCAAAGAACACAGCAAAAATAAAATTAGGGTTTGCTCCGAATCGGATTATTATAGCCTCTATTGCGGCTTTATTTCCCAACAAAGGGCATGACAACGCTATTCGTGCTTTTGCCGACATTTCCAAATGTTACCCAAATACCGATCTTTACATTGCAGGAGGAGGGAACCCTTCTGAACTTGAACGGTTGCAAATGATAGCTGCTGAATATCCGCAACTTTCGAATCGAGTATTTTTTTCGGGCGAACAAATACCTGATATTTCTGTTGTTTATCAAGCAGCGGATGTTGTTCTGTCATTAACGAAAGAAGGAGAAGCTTTTGGCTTGGTTCCACTGGAATCTTCCTTATTTCTGACTCCTTCCATAGCGCCAAATAAAGGAGCTATTGTAGAATTTGCAAAAGACGAATACAATGCTTTTCTCGTTGAAACAACTTCTGTTGAAGAAATAACTAAAAAGTTGAGAAAAATTCTGGACTATCCCGAATATGCAAACAATGTCAGCAAACGCCTCCGAGAAACTGTTCTTTCCCAATTTACCCCGGAGACCCATGCAAGAAAAATAGAAAAAATTTATAATTCTGTTTTATCATAAGTATCATCATGACCATCCTCATCTGCATTCCCTGCCTGATGACGGGCGGAACCGAAATTCAAACCTTGAATCTTGTCAAAGCCCTGGTATCCGGCGGATACCGGGTCGTCACCGCCTGTTATTTCGAATATACGCCGGAGATGCTTGCTCGATACAGGGAGGCGGGGAGTGAAGTCGTTTTATTTGAACCTGAAGGGAAACGCATCGGCGGCTGGCGAGGTGCGCTTTTCCTCTACCGGCATCTGAGACAATGCGTGAAACGATACAAGCCAGACGTAGCCCATGTGCAGTACATGGCGCCGGGCGCACAACCCGTCATTTTCCTGAAACTGCTCGGAGTTCGTAAAATCATCGCTACAGCCCATACGGACGCCCGAATCTACCGCAGTTTGGAATTGCTGCATTTTCTGCAGCGGCACGTGCTGGACGCATTCACCTGCATTACCCAACGCGCGGAGGAAGAGTTCTTCGGTTCCTCCCTCCTGTACACGGAGAACACTCCCCTGCCCCCCCACGCTCACCTGACCATCCATAATGCCTTGCCGGAACATGTGGAGCTGCTGGAGCCGGAACGCGTTCTGTCAACCTCTCCGACGATAGGGATTGCGAGCCGTCTGGAGGAAATCAAGGGTATGGATTTGGTGATTCCTGCGTTCGCCCGTCTGCGAGCCCAACTTCCGAACGCCCGACTTCTTGTGGTTGGGGACGGCTCTCTCCGGGAAAGCATGCAGCGCCAGGCGGAAGAACTCCGGATACAAGAAGCTGTAGAATGGGCGGGGCGTCAGCCCCAGGAACTATTGGCGGCTTTTTACGACCGGATGGATTTGTTCTGGATGCCTTCCAGAAGCGAGGGATTCGGACTCAGCGCTCTGGAAGCGATGGCCCGCGGCTGCCCGGTCATTGCCTCCGACGTGGGTGGCCTGCCGGAATTGCTGCAAGAAGGAGTCTGCGGCATTCTGGTTCCTGCAGAGGATATCGACTCTTTGACGGAACAGTCCCTGCAGCTGCAGTCTTCACCTGAACAATGGGAGCAGATGAGCCGGGCGGCGCAAACGCGCGCTGCAGAATTTTCCATGAAACGGTTTTCCCGGCTAATCAACAATCTTTACGGTAAAATACTCGGATGTTTGTCCTGAATTACTTTTATTTCCTGATCCTGACGTTCCTGCTGTTTCGTTATTTGCAAACGAAGAGCAAGCTGATCAGGGATCCTCTTCACCGGCGGCAACTTCTGGATTTTAACGGCCCGGAGCTGTTCTGGACGCTCCTGTTTTCCACCGGGCTTCTGGCCTTCTCCGCCCCCGCCGGAATGGATTTGATGGCATTAAGACTTTTTTCCCTGGAACTGCTTTGCCTGGTCTGTCTGAATTTGTCCAAAACGCATGCCATCTGGAGCCCCCCCCTGATTCTTTATACCGTCTTTCTCATATGGCTGGTTGTCGGGCTTTTTTATTCTCCCTCCACAGCCTACGGCGTTCGAGTCATCCTGAAATACCTGTATCCCTTGTTGATCGCCCTGACCGCTTCTGCTGTCGTGCGCGACGGAGAGGTTTTCCTGAAATCCTCCCTTGGGGCAAGGGCGGTCGCCTTGGTTTGTCTGGTCGTCAGCTTCATTCCATACGCCTGGCTCCTCCTCCCCGGCGTATTTTGGTATGAAACTGCCCGAGCAATTCATTTCATTTCCATGGCAGTATTCTGCCTGGCCCTGTTTTTCTACATGGGCCGCAGGCGCAAGAATCTCCTGCTAGCTTTCCTGTTCATTCTGCCCTGTCTTCTTTGGGTTCTCCGCACCAGCATCATGGGAACGGTTATTGCTCTTATGGCTTTTTCCCTGTTCCGGTACAAGCTGCGGGCTATTCCGGTCATCACTCTGATTGGAGCTCTGGGGATTTGTTCCGTGTTTTTCATTCCTTCGGTAAAGGAAAAGATGTTCAAGAGCGATGCTGTCACCCTCGCCGATTTCATCGACGGCCGGGTGAACAAGGACGACATCAACAGCAACGCCCGTTTTGCCATGTGGGAGTATTTTGAAAGGCGCTTTTACCACGGCAGGGAACTGCAAGGCTCCGGCACAGGCGCTTGCCAGAATCATCTTTACAATAACTTTCTTTTTGGAGGGCTGAAGGTCATGCATAGCGACATTGTCCAGATGAAATGCGACAACGGGCTGATTGCCGTTATTCTATATTACACCGTTGTCATGATGATGATTCTGCATGCCTTCTTCTTCTTCCTTCGAAAGAGACATGGCGCCTGCATCAAAGTATGCGCCATCACGGCCGGAGCATCCCTGGCCGGAGTAGCCGTCACCATGTATTCCGACAATGTCGTCAATTATTCCATGTGCACCCTGGCCTATCCCTTCGGTTTTTACGGGATGATGCTGGGGCTGTTGAAAGGAGAAAAGAAACCAAAACCATGATCAGCGTCGTCATTCCCCTGTATAACAAGGAACATCAAATCGCGGAAACCCTGCGCTCCGTGCTGGAGCAGACTTTTCAGGATTTTGAAGTAGTCATCGTGGACGACGGTTCCACCGATAAAAGTTCAGAGGAAGCGCTTAAAATCCGGGATCCCCGCATCCGGTTCGTTCGCCAAGAAAATGCCGGAGTATCCGCCGCCCGCAACCGGGGCATCGAAGAAGCCCGGTTCGACCTGATCGCCTTTCTGGATGCAGACGACCGCTGGAAACCGGAATACCTGCAAACCCAATACGACCTCTTCCAAAAATATCCCCAGTGCGGCGTCTTTGCCTGTAATTACGAATTCGTACATGCCGACGGATCCATCCATCCCACAGTCATACGGAAATTGGCGTTTGAAGGGCAGGACGGCATTCTGGACAATTATTTCGAAGTGGCCTCCTGTTCTCATCCGCCTATTTGTTCCATCTCGATCATGGTTCGAAAAGAAGCCCTGCTTAGCATCGGCGGCTTTCCCGTCGGTATCCGTTCCGGCGAGGATTTGCTCACCTGGGCCAGACTGGCCTGTTCCTGCAAAATAGCCTATAGCAAAACAGCCGCTGCCGACTTTTATGTTGAAGGGTACGGCATATCGGACAGGCCCAAACGGCTGCCGGATCCGGAAAACAAAGTGGGGCGTGAATTAATCAAATTAAGTAAAAACCATTCATTCCCGGGGTTGTCCCGCTACATATCCCACTGGCATAAGATGAGAGCTTCCATTTATATGCGTCTTGGAATGAAGAAATACTGCATCTGTGAGTCATTGAAAGCATTAAAATTCAATTCCCTCAATGCTAAAGTATATATCTATATCTTCCTGATGATTCTACCCCGGAACTTGAAAACAGAAATTCTTTCAAAACTATGAACACCACACCCATATGCCTTTTTGTCTATAACCGCCCCAAAGAGACGGAAGCCGCCCTGGCATCCCTGTCTGCCTGCCGGGGGGCGGATCAACACCCCCTGTTCATCTTTTCCGATGGGGTCAAACATCCCCAGGCAGATACCGCTGTAAAAGAAGTGCGGAATATCCTTCATCGTCCGTGGCCTTTTCTTTCCATCCATTACAGTGAGTCTTCCGTGAATAGAGGGCTTGCAAAATCCATTATCGAAGGAGTCGGCAAAGTTCTGGAGCAATATGAACAGGTTATTGTTCTGGAAGACGATCTTGTTCTTTCGGCTGATTTCCTGGAGTACATGGAACAGTCTCTTCTGACGTATAGAAATGATAACCGCATCTGGTCTATATCAGGCTATTCTCCCTCTATTGAAATACCCGCAGATTATGAACATCAGGTGTACCTTACTCCCCGCGCTTCCTCATGGGGATGGGGCACATGGAGAAACCGATGGGAAGGAATAGACTGGGAAGTCAGGGACTATCGTCAATTCAAAAGCTCCCGCAAGAAGAGGAAGGCATTTGACAGGGGAGGCAACGATATGAGCCGCCTGCTGGATCTGCAGCAGCATGGCCGAATCAATTCCTGGGCCATTCGATGGTGTTATGCCCAATTCCTCAGGAACATGTATACAGTGTATCCGATAAAATCCAAAGTTGCCAATCAGGGCTTTGGGAATAACGCCAGCCATGCGGGATGGCATGATGATCGTCATCAGGTTGTCCTGGATTCGTCTCCCCTGGAAATATCTCCGGATCTGGAACCAGACGGCAGAATCATGGATGCGTTCAAAGCTCACCAGGATCTCGGGATAATCAGCAAAACAGGTTACTTTATACGCCTGCACGGCCTGGGATACAAGTTTTTCCAGAAGATACTGAAATTAATCCTTCACCATCAACACTAAGTATTGCAAGAGATGAATATTGTCATGGTTGGAACCGGGTATGTCGGCCTTGTCAGCGGCACATGCTTTGCCGAAATGGGAAATACAGTGACTTGTATTGATGTCGACAAGGAAAAGATAGAAGGCCTTAAACAAGGAATCCTGCCCATTTATGAACCCGGACTGCAGGAACTGGTTCACCGTAACGCCAAAGCCGGGCGTCTTCTGTTTTCCACATCTCTGGAAGAATGCATAGATGGTGCGGATGTCGTTTTTTCGGCCGTAGGCACACCTCCGGATGAAGATGGTTCTGCCGATTTAAGATATGTGCTGGATGTCGCCTGCAGTTTCGGCCGCTGTATCAAACGCTACACACTGCTGGTTACCAAGAGCACCGTCCCTGTAGGGACTGCGGAAAAAGTCCGCGAAGTTATCCGTCGGGAACTGGACAACAGAGGCGTGGAAATTGCTTTTGGCGTGGCCAGCAATCCGGAATTCCTGAAGGAAGGGACTGCCATTGACGACTTCATGAGGCCGGATCGGGTCGTCGTCGGAGTAGACGATGAACAGGCGGGCAAAATCATGAGGGCTTTATACAGGCCGTTCATGCTGTCGGGTGACCGCATGCAGGTATGTGACATTGCCAGTGCAGAAATGATCAAATATGCCTCCAACAGTATGTTGGCTACCCGGATATCCTTTATGAACGACATTGCCAATTTATGCGGTTTGATGGGGGCGGATATTGATGCCGTCCGCCGAGGAATAGGCAGCGATTCGCGCATCGGTAAGAAATTTCTTTATCCGGGTTGCGGCTACGGCGGTTCATGCTTCCCCAAGGACGTCAAAGCCCTGATTCAAACTGGACGCAGCGCAGGATACCGTATGCAGGTGCTGGAAGCTGTAGAAGCAGTCAACGAGATTCAGAAAACCATCCCGTTTCAAAAACTCCGGGAAGAATTTCCCGAGCTGGCCGGGAAAAAAATTGCGGTATGGGGCCTGGCATTCAAGCCGGGCACGGATGACATGAGAGAGGCCCCGTCTCTTACGTTGATTTATTCCCTTCTGGAAGCGGGATGCCGCGTAAGCGTCTATGATCCCGTGGCCTTGAATGAAGCCAAACGACGTTTGGGAGATGCCCCCATTGAATACTGCAACGACATGTACGAAGTTCTAATAGATGCCCATGCGCTTGTTATCATAACGGACTGGAAACAATTCCGCGTTCCGAGCTGGCCGGTCATGCGCAAAACCATGCATGGCCGCATCATCATTGATGGCCGGAACATGTACGACATTAGGGAAGTGCGTGAAGAAGGTTTTATTTACAAAAGAATTGGCTGACCAAATGTCTCGAATAGCTTCCAAATATATTCTATTCATTATCATATTTCTCTTCTTGCACACTCTTTATACCTGATAAAACAATAAATTACTAAAGAAAATTATAGTATTATATATTATTTATTATATTTCATTCATAAAAATCAATATATCAAATATAAACAATGCAAATTATTCACTCCTCTCTTCCTCTCCTGTCCATTATTATTCCTATTCACAATGGAAAAAACGAGATAGAAAGATGCCTGAATAGCATATATTCCCAAAATATAGAACAGGATCTATTTGAAGTCATTTGTGTGGATGACGCCTCTACGGATGAAACGTGCAAGATCCTCTCCCAATGGGCAGAAAAGAGAAAAAATCTCAAAGTGCTGAGACATGAAACCAACAAAAGACAGGGAGGAGCCAGAAACAGCGGTATGGACATATCCCGAGGAAAATATATCTCATTTATTGACCACGATGATATTTATATTCCAGAAGGGCTGAAAAATATTATCAATTCATTGTCTCAATATGAGAAACAAAATTACGGGCATTTGCTGGATATTCTGATGTTTGATTATATCAAAAGTGACGATCCTCATAAACAATTGAATTATTCCCACAATAGTACTGAAATCATGCCTGGATATTTATTTTTATCCCAACAGGAATGTTCCTGGTATGTATGGCAATATATATACAGAAAGGGCTATCTCCACCACACCCAAAGGAGGTTTCGAGAAAATGTTTTATTTGAAGACAGTGATTTCATTCTTGGCGCTCTGGCGCATGCTCATCGAGTCAAATATTTTAAAGAAAAATTAATCTGTTATTCCGTTCCTGGAACAAGAACAGGTCAAACCACTACATCAGACATGCAAAAGCTGATAGGACAAAGATTCTTGTCCACTATGGCCATAAAAAATGAAGCTGAAAAATTCCTCCCGAGTGCATCTATTCTATATGGCAAACATCACAAGAGCAATCCACCCGAATCAACAATAGCCGAGGCAGTTGGAGGG